>Ga0209061_1001604_pt1 | contig 35542 bp, 28 predicted proteins | sample Coa_R1_10_FD_187157 | JGI IMG/M metagenome (GOLD analysis project Ga0209061, IMG submission 187157) | Surface soil microbial communities from Centralia Pennsylvania, which are recovering from an underground coalmine fire - Coalmine... | ecosystem: Environmental > Terrestrial > Soil >... | reverse complement strand
CGATCCAAGCCAGGGCGGGCTGGACTTTCTCGCCTTGGGAGCGTTGGTGCATCGCCTGGACCCGGGCGTGGTTCCGTTCCGCAAGGCAAGCGAATGCCAGATCCACGTAAGCGGCGGCGAGTTCCATTGCGCCGCCAATCTCTCGGATTGCTTTGGACTCCAGACCGGCATCGCCACCGCGCTGGTGGATTACCCGGTGGGTGAGCTGATTGCCGGGCGCGTCCGCGCCATGGGCGTAAAGCATTCTATAAGCGCTTTCCGCATAACGGCGTGAACGGCCCGAATATGGTGGCGGTGTACAGCGATCGCGGCTACGGCGTCCGGCCGCGCGCGCTGCCGGCGCCGTGGTTTCTTTCGACCTGAACTACCGCGAAAAGCTCTGGAAGGTCTAGGGGCTAGGGGCAGGCCGGCCGGAGCGCGCCTCTCACGCCGCCGTCTGCCGCCGCAGCGCGCTCTGCCGCAAATCGAGCAGCCGTTCCAGTTCAGCCGTGACGCGGTCGTTGATGCGGCCCTCGGCCCGCAGGCGCTCAATCCGGGCGCGCTCCGCCTCGATGAGCACCAACAGCACCGGTTGCCGCTCTGTCCCGCTTTCGATTTCGCTGAGCCGGTCTTCGTAATCCTCACGGATTTTACCGGCTGTCTCACGGGAGATGCGTCCTTCCGTCTCGAGGCTCACAAGCTGCTCGATGGCCGCGCGGGCGGCCTCGGCTTCCCCAAAAGCGAACTGCCGCTCGTCTTCGCTTTGCTCCCTGGCCGCATCCCCGGAAACGTGCAGCCCTCGGACAATCGGTATCAGGCCGATCCCCGGCGGCACCAGCGTAACCGCGATCACGACGGCGGTGATGAAGAGCATCGTCTGAAAATCTCCGCCGGCAATCCGCGGTACCGACAGTGGTATGGAGAGGGTCGCAGCCGGCGAAATGGGACCGCGCATTCCCGACCACGCAATCACCGCCATGTGCCGGCCGGGCATGCGGCGTTCGCCTTCCTCCAGCAAAGCTTTCCCCCCGCGGAAAAACGCCCACATCAACGCGCACCATAGCGCGCCGAGCACGATCAGGATACAGGCGATGGCCAGGCCATACTCAAACAGCCGCAGCGTATTGGCGGTAGCATGGACCACCCTCTGCAGTTCCACCCCCGCCATCATGAACAACGCGCCATTCAACAAAAACTCCACGGTTTCCCAAACCGAGGAGGCGTGCAGGCGTGTGCCGGCGGGGACAATATCGGCGCGGCGCGCGCCCACGTACATACCCGCCGCCATGGCTGCCAAAATTCCCGAGCCGCCCAGGTATTCAGGCGCCAGGTAGGCGGCAAATGGGGTGAGCAGTGTAATCGTGATTTCCAGGCGCGGATCGAAGATGTGGCTCCGCAGGAACATCACGGCAACGCCCACCAGCCAGCCATAGAGAGGTTCTCCCACTACAATGGCCAGAAATCGCACTGCTCCCGATTGGAACGAGAAATGACCCGTAGCGGCCGCCGTGGCCGCGAGGCGTAACAGCGTCAGTGCCAGGGCATCGTTGACCAGTCCCTCCCCTTCCAAAATGGCCGTCAATCGGGCGGGAATACCCGCCCGCGGGGCTATCGTGCTCGCCGCCGCCGGATCCGTTGGTGAAAGTACGGCTCCCAAAGCGAACGCCAGCGCCCACGGCAACCCGATCAGCCGTTGCGCGGTAAAGGCCGCGAGCAATGCATTCGCCAGCACCAGCCCAAATGCCAGCAGCGCAATAGGCCGCACATTGTGGCGGAATTCCGGCCAGGGGAACTTCGCCGAAGCCCCCTACACCAGGGGTGGAAGCAGCAAAAACAAGGCTGTATGCGGGCTGAGCCGCAGGCTGGCCGCGCCGGGCGTGAACCCCAAAGCGAAACCCAGCCCGCACCACGCTACCGCTTCCGGAATGAGCCATCTCCGGCCATTGGCCCCTCCGATTACTATGAGCGCTAGCCCTACAAACCACAGCACCGCCGCCCCCGTTCCGTGAAACCGGCCTCCATGCGCCAGTTGGACGGCTTTGGCCGTGGCAGGTCAGGGGCGCCTCAAAGCCGGGCTGCTATGGTGAATTCTGTGGAGGAAGACACGGCTCTATGGACATCGGAATCATCGGCGCGGGAAACGTGGGCGGAACCTTGGGGAAGCGGTGGGCGCGGAACGGACATCGAGTGCTGTTCGGTTCGCGGGAGCCGGCATCGGAGAAGATGCGGGCTCTCACTGCCGCGGCCGGTCCAATCCACTGCTGCCAGCTCTCGAAGGGCTCTCGGTAGACCTGACCGATTCGGCCGCTGAGCAAGTAGCGAAATGGGCGTCCGGGGCAAAAGTCGTGAAAGCTTTTAATACCGTGGGAGCTAACATCATGGCCAATCCCGCATTCGGGCAGAGCAAGGTGGCACTGTTCTATTGCGGCGACGACCCGGAAGCGAAACAGATTGTATCCAAGCTCATCTCGGAACTCGGCTTTGAGCCGCTGGATGCGGGTCCGTTGAAACAGGCGCGCCTGCTCGAACCGTTCGCCATGCTCTGGATTTCTCTGGCCCTCCAATACGGATACGGCACCAATATCGCCTTCGAACTTGTGCGACGGGGATAAATCATACCCGGAATTAGCATCCGCCGCGCAGGCCGCCATCGAACTGGCGCGCCGGCCCGTTCACGGTGAGTTGGTTCATGCGGATTCCCCGCTTTTGTGGATAGGGTCGACCCACAACACAGTGCCCGGCTCCTCCACGGGTTCGATATCCAGATTGACTACCACGGCTTCGTTGTCGCTGCGCACGAGCACGCATTCCAGCGTTTCCTCCGCGGAAGCGTTGATTTCCTGGTGCGGCACGTAGGGGGGCACATAGATGAAATCGCCGGGGCCGGCTTCGGCCGTATACTCCAGGCGGTCGCCCCACCGCATGCGTGCCCGCCCGCGCACCACGTAAATCACGCTTTCGAGGGCGCCGTGATGATGTGCGCCGGTTTTGGCGTTGGCGCGGATACTGACGGTGCCGGCCCAGAGCTTCTGCGCGCCTACCCGCGCGTAGTTAATTGCGGCGGCGCGAGTCATGCCCGGCGTTTGGGCGGTGTTGTGGTCCAGCGAACCGGCGGGGATCACCTTGACGCCCTGCGTCTTCCAATCGACAGCGTGCGGTTCCGGCATGTGTATCGCTCCAGTTTAGCGCGCACTCCTGTATCAAAATTCTTGATACCTATTATCAAACATCCCCCCTTGACCCCGGCAGGGGTCCTGGATATGCTCCCCACATTCGGTTTGGCTTTCCCGTTGTAACGGGCAGGAAACGCCATCCGTACGTCGAGAGCCTTTCACGGGGGAAGGGTCTTATGCGCTGCAAACTGACGTCATTGTTGTTTCTCACGGCTGCCGCCCTGTTTGCGCAGTCCAACCAGGGAACCATTACCGGAACAGTTTCCGATCCCGCCGGCGCGGTGATTCCAGGGGCTATGATTGAGGCCAAAAACTCCGATACCGGGGTGATCTATCGCGGCGGCACTTCGAATACCGGGAACTACGTTCTTTCCGTTCCGGCAGGCACCTACGAGATTACGGTAAATGCTTCCGGATTCAAGAAGGTCGTGCAGCAGAATGTGGAAGTGGTTACCGCGGTAGATACGCGCAAAGACATCAAGCTGGAAATTGGCGCCGCCAACGAAGTGGTCACGGTTGAAGATACCGCGCCCTTGCTCAAAAGCGAAAGCGGAGAACTGAGTCATCAGGTCGAAATCAGCGATGCCGATCAGCTTCCCGTGCTCACCATCGCGGGCGGAAGTGTCGTCGCTCCCGCGGGTCCCAATACTCTGGGCCAGATTCGAAACCCGCTCCAGGTTTCCGAACTGCTGCCCGGCGTTACTTTTTCGAACGATAACTCGATCGTCGTGAACGGACTGCCCAGCAACAGCGAAGCCATCCGCGTGGAAGGCCAGGATGCTACCGGAAACATCTGGAAGGTCTTGCAGCAGCTCAGCCAGGGCGCGAGCGTCGATGCCATTCAGGAGGTATCGGTTCAGACCAGCAATTTCGCCGCGGAGTACGGCCAGGTGGGCGGCGGCTACTACAACTTCACCATGAAGTCGGGCACCAATCAGTTGCACGGCAGCGCCTATGACTATTTCGTGAACGAAGCCCTGAATGCCGGCTTGCCCTTCACCGATGCCGGCACGCAGACCCCCACCAAGGAGGGCCAGCACATCCGCAATCCCGAGCGCCGCAACGACTTCGGATTCACACTCGGCGGCCCGATCCGCATTCCCAAAATCTACAACGGAACCAACCGCACCTTCTTCTTCTTCAATTTTGAGCAATTCCGCGAGTCCAGAACCATTGACAACAACCTCCAGACGGTGCCCACCCCAGCCTATCGAAGCGGCGACTTCGGCACGGCCGGCTGCTTCAACTATGTGAACAACGCCTGCACGCTCACGGTTCCCATCGTGAACACGGCCACCGGCCAGCCCGCGATCGATCCGGCCGGCCAGACGCTCGCTTTCGGCGAGTTGTTCGATCCCAATACCACCCACGTCGTCAACGGATCGCAGGTTCGCAATCCTTTCCCCAATAACGTGATTCCGCTTTCCAGGTTCAGTCCGTTCTCCCTTCAGATTCAGAATATGTTCCCCTTGCCGAATCTGCCCGGTATCGAAAATAATTACCTCGCTCCCGCCTACGTAAACTGGCAGCATACGACGAATTACTCATGGAAGCTCGATCACTCGCTCAGCCCTACCCAGAAGCTCTCCTGGTATTTCTCGCGCCTGCTGGACGATTCGCCCAATGCCAACGGAGTCACCGCGGCTTACAACGCGCCCAACCCTACCGCCAACCGGAACTACACCACGCGCGTGAATTGGGATGACACCATCAAGCCGACTCTGCTCTTACACGTGGGCATCGGTTTCATTCATCAGTACCAGCCCACGGACTATCCGAACTTCAACCAGGCTTCTCTCGGGATGAGCGGTTACTTCCAAACCAACCGCTTCCCCTCAATCGGGGGATTTTTCGATGGCGGCAGCGGTCTGACGAACTTTATCAGCGGCGGCTATGGCGGCCCGAATAACGGAGGAATCGGTCCGGCCTTCATATCCTTCCTCTGGGAAGAAAAGCCTACGGCCAACGTCAACCTCACCTGGGTCCGCGGAAATCACATCTTCAAATTCGGCGGCGAAATGATCGTCGATGGATACCCGGAGCACAGCGGATGGCGGGCCAATGGAGCTTTCGGCCTTTCCAACGCCGAAACCGCCGATCCCTGGCAAAATTTGCAGCCACTGAACATAACCAATCCCACCGGTTTCAGTTACGCAAGCTTTATGCTGGGCCTGGTGGACGACATTCAGATCAGTCCCAACACACAGACCAAGACGGGCACGCACAGCCTGGGGTTCTACGCGCAGGATAGCTGGAAAGTCACTCGCAAGTTCACGCTCGATTACGGCCTGCGATACGATTTCCAGACCTATTTGCAGGAAGAACATGGCCGTATGCCGATCGCTTCTTTCACCGCGCTCAATCCAACCGTCGGGCTTCCCGGCGCCGAAATCTACGGAGCCACCTGCCACTGCCAACTTTCGCATAACTATCCTTATGCGTTCGGTCCGCGCGTCGGAGCCGCCTATCAGATCAACACCAAGACGGTGCTGCGGGTGGGCGCCGGCGTGACATATGGCGTAGTGCAGACCCCACAGGGCATCCAATACAGCCTGGCGAATTATTATGCTTTCAACGCGACCGGGTATGGCATCAGTCCGTATCCGAGTGGTTTTCCCACAACCAATCCCTACCCCAATGTAACCTGGCCGAACTATGATCCCGGCAGGCTTCCGGTTCCCGTAGCCGGGACTTTGCCGCCCTCGTCTCCGAACACCATCTTCAGCCCCAGTGCCCGCCCGCCCCGCACCATCCAGTGGAGCATCGGTATCCAGCGGGAATTGCAGCGAGACATTGTCGTGGAAGCGACCTACGTGGGCAACCGCGGTAACTGGTGGTCCGCCGAAGGCCTCGACCAATACCAGTGCAATTGCCTCACACCCGCGATTCTGTCGCACTACGGGTTTAGCGTCAACAATCCCGCGAGCCTCGCGTTATTGACCGATCAGCTCAACTCTCCCGCCGCCATTGCCGCCGGATTCGGCCCTCCCTATCCAGGATTTCCTCTAACCGATACGGTCAACGAGGCCATCCGCCCCTATCCACAGTGGGCGAGCGGTGGTCCGACCTCTTTCCTGGGGCCGCCCATGGGCAAAACCTGGTACGACGCGCTGCAGACCAAAGTCACCAAGCGCTTCTCGCATGGTCTGTCGGCGCAGGCCTCGTTCGTATGGGCCAAAAGCACGGACATCGGGGTGGGATCGGAGGCTCCTATTTTTCTGAGCTACAACCCCATAATCTCCGACATCTTCAACTATGGCCTGAATAAACAGCTTAACCAGTTGGTCTACCCGGAGGCGCTGGTCATTTCCGGTTCCTACACCACTCCCAAATTGCCCTCCGCGGATACCGGCGGAATGAAAGTGCTTTCCCAGTTCGTTCGCGATTGGCAGCTCGGCTGGCTGCTGCGCTACCAGAACGGCGCTCTGATTGAAACCCCTTCGGCCAACAATAACCTCATTAACGAGCTGTTGCGCCAGGGTGGTTTCAATGGAACTCCCGTAAACCCGGCTAACCGTGTCGCCGGCGTGAATCCCTTGTTATTCAACCCGAACTGCGGCTGCTTCAATCCGCAGACGCAAACGGTCCTCAACCCTGCTGCCTGGTCCGAGCCGGCGCCCGGCCAATGGGGTACCTCGGCTCCGTTCTACAACAATTTCCGCTGGCAGCGGCAGCCCGCCGAGTCCATGAGTTTTGGCCGCAATTTCCGCTTCGGCAAGGAAGGCAAGTACAATGTCTTCATCCGCGCCGAATTCCAGAACATCTTTAACCGCCTCTTCCTTTCGCCACCCGCGACCGGCAACCAGGGAGCCGGCGTCGGCGGGCCGGTAACCCTTCTCACTCCTGTGACGGCGACCGGCGGAGTCAACAGCGGCGGCTTCGGATATATAGCCACCCTCGAAGGCGCCGGAGCCCAGCCGCGCTCCGGCCAGATCGTCGGCCGCTTCACGTTCTAAGTGCGGAGCCACTCTATCGTCGCCAATTGATCCTGCCGGCAGATCTGTTCGGCCACCACATCGCCGCCCCGCTTACAGACACGATAAGCGCGGGCTCAACCCGTCCCAGACCGCTGTTGCGGCACAGCCTATCCCTGCACAGCCACGCATGCCATAACTACGGCAAGGCTTCCCACACCGAGCCTGGACGCAAGCCGGGTCATCAACCTCTCCAGAATAAGGGTATTCCGTTATACACTGTTGCTTGGCAAAATTCCCCGTTCACTGCGCCCTCGCGCTCACGGCCCTGCTCTCCCTCACCGCCTGTCACAAAATCGTGAAGCCCAAGCTCGTCTGCCTCCGGACCGACATCACTTCCACCGCCAACCAGAACCAGCCGGTCGCTGTCGATGTCCTCCTGGTCCGCGACAAAGACCTCGTCAAGAAACTCATGACTCTCACCGCCGCCGATTGGTTCGAAAAGCGTGCGCAGTTCGAGCGCGATTACCCCGATCCCAAAGATCTCGCCGTCATCCACCGCGAGTGGGTTCCCGGCCAGAATATCCCCTGCTCCAACTTCACGCTCAGCCCGAAGCCGCGCGCCACCATCCTCTTCGCCAACTACTTCACCAAGGGCGACCACCGCGCCCGCCTCATTAACGGCAAAAGCGTCGCCATCCATCTGGGCGATGACGATTTCAAAATCGACCCCATGCCCGAATGCACCCGCGCCAGTTGCCCCTCCGAGACCCCTGTCAGCCAAACGAACCCGTGATCGCTTCTATGCAAGCTAAAGACATCCCCGACGCAATCCAGTGGCACGAGGGAATGCTCCTCACGCCCGAGCATTTCCTCCAGATGACCACCCGCCTGGAAATGCTGGCAGGCTACGGCCTCTCCTGCGCGCCCTATCAATGGGGCGTGCGCCGCTTCTCCTGGGACGCCAACCTCCTCGCTTCCGGCCTTCTCAGCGTCACCGAACTCGAGGCCGTTCTTCCCGATGGCCTCGTCGTGAGCCTGCCCGTGCCTGGCGGCCTCCAGCTCGATCTCCATCCCTGCGCCGAGCAAATGAAGCAGGCGCCCGTCTCCCTCTGCCTAGCCGTCCCCGTCCGCAAACCGGTCGCCACCGAAGGAGATCTCGAACGCTACCAGTCCATCCCAGCCGCGCCCGCGCCGGACGGCGCCCCATCCCCAAACAGTTCCGATGCCATTCCCCGCCTCCGCCCCCGCCTCGCGCTCGTTCCCGCGCCGATCCCGCCCAAGTACGTCGGCTTTCCCCTCCTCCAGGTTCGCCTCGAAAACGACGTATTCACCGCCTCCGCCGATTTCCCCGTGCTCTCCGTCCCCGTCTCTTCGGATCTCGGCAAGCTTTGCTCGCAAATTGCCCGCCACGTCCGCGAGAAAGCCATCTACCTCGCCGACCGCATCCGCGCCCCCCACAGCGAGGAAACCCCGTCCGGCTCTGAACTCCACCTCGGCTTCCTGATCCACAGCCTCGCCGCCGCTCTCCCGGCTTTCGAAGCCGCCCTCTACGCTGGCCAGGCCCACCCCTTCGCGCTCTATCTCGCCCTCTGCTCGCTCGCCGGCAGCATCGCTCCCGTCGGCCTGAGCATGGTGCCGCCGGTCTTCCCTCCCTACGACCACAACAGCCCCCGCCACTCCTTCGAAGAGGTCAAAGCCTACATCTTCCAGGTAATCGCCGAAGGCATCTCCGAAACCTGGACCGCCTTCCGTTTCCGCCGCGACCCCCAAGCCTTCATTCTCCCGGCCTCCACCGGCTGGAGCGACCTGCTGCCCGCCGAATCCTCCGCCGCCCGCCCCCCGCTCGTCCTCGCCCTCCGTACTCCCTCAGGCGCCACCGAAAAAGACATGCTCTCCTGGGGAACCAACTGCGTCATCGGCGCCGCCGCCGTCGTCCCCTCCCTTGTCACCCGCCGCATTCTGGGCGCGCCCCGCCGACCCGTAGAAGCCCTCCCCGATCTCGTCCCCGAAAAAGGTCTCCTGCTTTTCGAACTCGACCCCAACCCCGAATTCATCCGCCGCGGCGACGACCTCCACGCCTTTGACCGCCGCCCCGATTCCGTACCCCCCGCCGACCTCCTCCTGTTCGTCCGCAAACCCGGCAAATAAAGACCCGATTCACCACAAAGCTTGGGCAGCGATCATTAGCAAGCGCGGCAGGTGGGTAAAGCGTGTGTGCTTAGAGCACCATGCCGAGAGTGCCCGGCCTGGGCACTCCCGGGCTGGGCCACGGCTTCGGCGCAATTTCACTAAACAGCACGAAGAATCAGGCGGTCCAATGGCTGAAGCAGCTTTTGCGCGCAACGGCTCCTTTCCACGTTCCCAAAAAACGAAAAAATATATTCGCCTCCTTTTCAACCACTTACCCGCCCCCCCGTGCCAAACCCCCTCGCCCCCGTGCTCTCATGAACTCAGAGAAGGATTTTATGACTGGCCAGTCACTCTTCTCCAGTTGTTCGGTGTTCCGCGCTTCCGTTGGGTAGTAGGGCCCGGCGGTTGTCGCGGGCGGGCATCGATGTCCGAAAAAGATTGTAAATAGCGTGGAAATTCCAACCGGATCGTGCCGCGTCTGACGCTTGGGCTCGTTGGGCGTCGCTATATCCGGTGCTCGGAACCTGCGCCGGTTCGCAGTCACACCCCGGTGCGGCGGGAGCCAAAAACTCCCGCTTTTCCGGAAAAACTCGCTCTATCTCTCACCCGTAGTGTTTGTGCCGCCTCTTGTCTCCTGCCTCCTGTCTTCCACCCAGTCCCCAGCCCCTATTGGCCGCTCCAGCAGGCCGGCCGCTTCTCCAGAAACGCCTTCATCCCCTCCTGCGCGTCTTGCGCCAGCGCGTTCATCGACATCACTTCTTTGGCATACGCATACGCCTTGGGCTGGTCGAGATCGATCTGGCTGTAGAAGGCCTGCTTGCCAATCGCCACCACCAGCGGGCTCGCCTCCGCCACCTTTCGCGCCAGCTCGGCCACGGCCGTGTCCAGTTCGGACGCAGCCACCACGTCGTTAATCAGTCCCCATTCAGCCGCCGTGTGCGCATCGATGAATTCTCCCGTCAGCAGCATCTCCAGCGCGCGCTTCCGCCCGATCGCCCTCGTCAGCGCCACCATCGGCGTGGTGCAGAACAGGCCGATCTTCACCCCCGGCGTCGCAAATTGCGCCGCTTGTGACGCAATCGCCAGATCGCAGCTAGCCACAAGCTGGCAACCGGCCGCCGTCGCCACCCCTTGCACCTGCGCGATCACCGGCTGTGGAATCGCCTGAATTTTTTCCATCAGCCGTGTACAAACGTCGAAGATCCGGCGGTATTGGTTGATGTTCTGCCCAGTCATCTCGCTCAGGTCGTGCCCTGAGCAGAACACGTTCCCGGCGGACCGTAAAATCACCGCGCGCACCTCCGGGTTAGCCCCGATCGCCTCCAGACACTCGGTCAATTCCAGCATCAGCCGCAGCGAAAGCGCATTGCGGCGGTTCGGCCGGTTCAGCATGATGGTCATGACCCGGCCCTCTCCCGAAAGGCATATATCTTCGAACGTCATGGATTAAAACACCTCTCCTGTTTCGTACCGGTATCACAGACCGCCGCCTAGTACTTTGTGCTCTTTTCGTCCAGCACTATTAGGGCCAGAATGCAAGTTAAAGATGAAACACCGTTGGCTCATACTGGTTGCCCTGCTCATGCCCGCGCTCTCCGCTTCCAGCATCGACGTCGATGGTGACACTAATATTGTCCTGCACACCGGCGATGAATTGATCTTCGGAATTGATGTCGAGGACTACCTGAACGAGGCGCCCATCTATGGGGCGCCGCAAATGCCTTCGAACCTGGGTTTCACTTTGGTTACGGGCCCCACTCTCTCTTCCGCCACCTTCTCAGCCGGCATCGAATCGATTTCCGGCGCCGGCTCGGAAACTCTCGGCGGCACGCTCGGATTCCACCCTGGCATCTTTCAGAGCGGTTATTACTCCGGGCCGGTCTCCACCCTGAGCGGCTCGTTCAGCTTTTCCCCTGACAATGCCGCCAACCTGTTCGCGGGCGGCCTGGCGCTGTTGTATTTCGAAGACCTGGGCGGTACGGTGAACATCGGCTTCTCGCCCTATGTCGTGCCCGGAGACCTGTACGCCAACGCGGCCGGCGGCGGCGTCAGCGTGGGAGCATACACATATTCCGCCATGCTCGTGCGCTCATCGGAGAATCCGGTCCCGGAACCCGATTCCGGCTCGCTGCTGCTCGCCGGGGGAGCCGCCATGTGCGCCGCCGCCCTGTTTTTGCGCTATTTGCAACCCGCGCACCGCGGCCGCATCCCATGAAATGAGGCGGTCTCTTTCCTGTTTGCAAACGGCTTTTCGTGTCTGGTACCATCTAGTTGGCATACGGAATCCCCCCTTGAGCCGCCGAATCCAAACAACGGAGTAAATCGACCAACTGAATGAGCTTTACTGTATTCCTGGGCAATCTACCCACGTGGGTCACTGCCGACGACATTAAACAGTGGCTGGCCGCCGAAGACCTGGTCGCCGATTCTGTCAAAGTGATCCGCAACCACGAAACCCAAGAGTCCAAGGGATTCGCTTTTGTTGAGGCGCCCACGCCGGACGAGATGCAAGCCATCATCCGGCGTTTTGATCGCGCCCCCCTCGAAGACCGATTATTGCGAGCTAACCCCGCCCAGCCCCCCAAGGGCAAGGATGCTCGCGGCGCTAGTTCCGCAACGGCACAGCAGGCCGGCGGCGCGGCGCAGGGGAATAGTGCCGCGCAACCGCAGCGAAACCGGCGGAAGCGTGGCGGCAAAGATCACGACCGTGCGCCCCGCAGCGCATTTGCCAACGAATTGGCCAAGGTTCTCTAGTTTCCAGTCCCCGCCGGACGCTGGCGCTCGTTTGTCCGGTACGCGCCCGCGGCACGCCCGGCTTTACCACCCTCCACACCTGTGAACGGCAGTCACATCGCAACTGCAATTTATTCGTTTTCTTTTCATCAAATCAACACTGGCAGGGCGGGTGCATGCGGCTAGCGCATGAGACTCGCGTGGGGCGGATTGCTGCTCCTGACCGCGTTGCCGCTGGCCCCGCTATTCAGCGGAACGCAGGATGGAGAGCTGAATGTAAACAGCCGGTACACCGTGGAAACGGTGATCGTTCGCGGCGACGGCTGGACTGCCGATCTGGCAGCCGATCGCACCGCGGACTCCCCTGGATCCGGCCCCGGGTCCGATAATGAATCCCGCCGCCTCAGTTCCGGTCTTCGTAAGCAGATTACCTCTTTAATAGGCGACAAACTGAATCCGGCAGTCCTCGACCTGCTGGCCACCCGTCTGCGCCAGGAACTCCAGGCCCGCGCCGTCACCCACCGCCTGCTCCGTGGGTCAGAGCCCGATTTCGTGGATGTCCTCTTTGAGATCCAGTTCCGGCCCACCCGCTTCGATGTTTCCGTTCCCAATTTTGCCTTCACCTCGGGCGAAGGCCCCTCAGGAGCCATCGAGGCCACCGCCACCGTGGCCCAGCAGCACGCATTCACCGTGGGGCTGGTCAGCAACGCCGACGACCAGGTCGAGCGCTACAGCGGCGTGGTCGCGCGCTACGAAGACACCCACCTGGGCAGCGACCGCGTCCGCGCTTCCTTCCTGTTCGCCGCCTACCAGGACGATTGGAGAGGCAGCACCCGTACCGCCGTGGCGGAAGGTTCCGTACCCCAAAGCAGCATTTCCGGGCTGTACCGCACCCGCGACGATATCGAGCCGGCAGTCACGTTCGTGCTCGCCCGGCCCCTCACCTTGACCCTAGGGGCAGGTTTCGAACACTTCCAGGATCCAACCTTGCCCACCGTGGAATCCGCTAACGCTCTCACCTCGGCTCTGGATTATCACGAACAGTTCGAAGCGGCCGAACTGCAGCAAACCCTCGACGCCGATTACGATTTGCGCATGGGTTCCCACCTTCTGGGCAGCGATTACGTCTATTTACGCCATCATTGGATGCTACGCTATGTCCTCCGGCATGGTAAACATACAGTCACGGACCGCCTCGTTGCTGGTATGCTAATTGGTCGGGCCCCGCTATACGAGCGTTACGTGTTGGGAAACAGCAGTACGCTGCGGGGATGGGACAAGTATGATATCGATCCGCTCGGTGGAAACCGCGTAGTATCCAACTCCGTAGAATACCGATACGCTTGGTTCGAAGGGTTTTACGATACAGGTTCGATATGGGATGCGGGTCAGCCGGTAACCGTGCGGCACTCCCTTGGTATGGGAGTGCATCAGGGCCCTGTCTTTCTGGCAGTTGCATTTCCCGTACGCTCGGGCAGGGTGGAACCGATGTTCATGGTAAGCATGAACTATTGATGGCGCTTATTTTTTGAAGAAACGCGGAATCACGCAGCAGGCGCGGCAAGGCATTAGCCGCAGGAGTTGGCTACTGGCCGGCTTGGGGATACCCCTGTTCCGCGCCACGGCCACTGCCGTACTCAGCGTCACCTCCGATGGCGATAACCTGCATGTGAGCGCGCCGGAACTTCATTTCCTCTCCGGCCGGCCGCTCACCCGCCTGAAGGATGGCAACACGGTCGTGTATCTGTCGCACTTGAGCCTCCTGCGGGAAGCGGGTGGTGAGCCGTTTCGCGAAACCGCGGAACGGATCACGGTCAGCTACGACGTGTGGGAAGAGAAGTTCAAAGTGGTGCTCGCGATCGACCACCATTCCGCCGCGCATCTTTCCCAGGCCGAGGCGGAAACCTGGTGCCTAGAAAACCTGGCGATCAGCGCCCTGGGCCTGGAGCCGCAACGGCCCTTCTGGCTGCGCTTCGATCTGCGCACCGCCAGCGAGCGGGACTTGCCGGTCCTCGAAGGCGCTAGCGGCATCAGCATTCGCGGGCTGATCGAAATGTTCAGCCGCAAGGCGGGCGCGGGGGAACTGCGTTGGGGACCGGTTGAGGTCGGCCCGCAGCGGTTGATCGATGTGCCGCGGATCAGCGTACGCAGGGCACATAACGGGTGAACCGGCTTCGCAACAGGCTGATCCTCATCTTCCTGGCAGTAACGCTCGTGCCGCTGGCGGTTACCGTCTGGATCACGAACTCGCTGCTCGATGCCAGTCTGGAATATTCCTCGACGAGTCAACTGGAACGGGTGGTCGAGTCGCTGCAGCAGACCGCGCGCGAATATTACCGCCATGTTCAGGACGATCTCAAAAAACGCAACGAGCGCGGCGACCAGCCATCGGAAAAGTACCAGGCTCGCAATCGCGCCCAATGGCCGGACGGCATTCAGGAATTCGCGGCCAGTGACAAGCCGGCGGACTTCCTCCGCGCGGGCCACAACGGCAACCGTCTCGATTACCTGGTGCGGCACGGGAACGATATTTGGGTCTATTCGGCGCCGCTCGGCATCGCCATGGAAGATCTTTCGGCGCGGATCCGGGCGGCTTCCGCGCGGGTGGAGCAGAGCCGCAGCCACGATTGGCGCCGCGGTTTCCGGCTGGTCTATGGACTGCTCACCGCCATTATCTGGCTGGTATCGGCTGCGCTGCTGGTCTATCTCGCCCATCGCGTAAGCCGCCCGATTCAGCAACTTACCACCGGTCTCGGACGGCTCGCCGCGGGAGATTTGAGCGCGCGCGTCGAGGAAGGCCGAAATGATGAAATCGGACGGGCCACTCGTGCGTTTAACGATATGGCGAACCGTCTGCGGGAAACCACGGACCGGTTGGTTTATTTGCGGCAACTGGCAAGCTGGCAGACCCTGGCCCGCAAGACGGCTCACGAAGTAAAGAATTCGCTGACGCCGATCCGCCTGACGGTGGAAGAAATGGTGGCGCGCTCGGGGGAAACGGACCGGGCGTTCCTCGAGCAGGCGGCGCAGATTGTGGTGGATGAGATCGAGACGCTGGAACGGCGGGTGCGCGCGTTTTCCGAATTCGCGGCCGAACCGCCCGTCAGCCCGCGTCCGCTGGATGTCAATTCGGTGTTGCAGGAGCGTATGGCTTTTTTGAAGACCGCACATCCCGAGGTGGCCTACGATTGTCGCCTGGCGGGCGGCGCGCCGCTCGCCATGGCCGATCCCGATCTGTTGAAAGGGATTTTGACGAACCTGCTGGAGAACGCGGCCGAAGCGGCGGGCGAAGGCGGCCAGATCCTGGGGGCGACCCTGGTATGCGCCAATGGCGCCTCGGGCGGGCACGTCGCCATCGAAGTGCACGATTCGGGGCCTGGCCTGAGCGAACAGGCCAAAGCTTCCCTGTTTCAGCCCACCATCACCTTCAAAAAGCGGGGCATGGGTTTGGGGCTTTCCATCGCGCGCAAGAGCGCGCTGCTTTCGGGGGGGGACATCGTCGTGGTGAAAGGAGAATTGGGCGGGGCCGGCTTTCGGGTGCTCCTGCCTATGGTGACCAATGCCGTCCAGGCGCATACTAATCGTGGATGACGAGGAGAATATCGGCCGCTCGCTGCGCATGATTCTGGAACGCGAGGGCTACGGAGTGAACGTCTGCCGCTCCGTGGCCGAGTTCCGCACGCACCCGGATTCGCAGCGGGCCGACGCCTACCTGCTGGATATGAAACTGCCGGACGGCAGTGGCATCGATCTGCTCAAGGCCACCCGCCAGAACACGCCCGCGCCTGCGCCGGCCATCATGATTTCCGGCCACGGCACCATAGCCGATGCGGTGGAGGCTACGCGCGCCGGAGCCTTCGATTTCCTTGAAAAACCGCTCAGCCGCGACCGCGTGCTGCTGGCCGTGAAAAACGCCCTGGAGCAATCGTCGCTGCGCAAGGAAAACGAGCGGCTGCGGGAGTTGGTGGGCAGCGGGCCGAAGATGATCGGCTCCAGCCCCGCCTGGCAGCGGGCCGTCGAGCAGGCTTCCATGGCCGCGCGCTCCGATGCCCGCGTCCTGCTAATCGGCGAATCCGGCACCGGCAAGGAACTGCTGGCCGCGCGCATCCATTCGAGCAGTCCCTTCTCCTCCGGCCCGTTCGTCAAGGTGAACTGCGCGGCCATCCCCACCGAACTGCTCGAAACGGAACTGTTCGGACACGAAAAGGGGTCCTTCACCGGCGCCACCGCCACCCGCCGCGGCAAGTTCGAGCTGGCCGATGGCGGCACAATCTTTCTGGATGAAGTGGGCGACCTGCACGCCGCCTCGCAGGCCAAGCTGCTGCGCGTCTTGCAGGAAGGCGAATTCCACCGCGTCGGCGGCGAGCAGATCATTAAAGTGAGCGTGCGCGTCATCTCAGCCACCAACCGCGACCTCGGCGCCATGGTGTCGCAGGAAAAATTCCGCGAGGATCTGTACTATCGCCTGAGCGTCGTGCCCATCCGCGTGCCCGCCCTGCGCGAGCGGCCCCAGGATATCCGCGCCCTGGCTGAGTATTTCCTGGAAGACTTCTGCGTCCGCAACAATTTCAAGCCGAAGAGCCTGGACGCAGACGTCCTGCCGGTGCTCGAAGCCTACAACTGGCCCGGCAACGCCCGCGAGCTGCGCAACGTGATCGAGCGCATGGCGATTCTCTCGCCCGGCGAGCACATCACCCGCGAAGCCATTCCCGTGGAAATCCGCGTCCAGCGGGACGGCCCGAAATCGACCATTCAGGAAGCCAGAGAATCGGCCGAGCGCGAGCACATCCTGCGCGCCCTCGAAGAAACCCGCTGGAATGTTTCGGGCGCCGCCCGCGTGCTGGGGATGGAGCGGACGAACCTTCACAAGCGCATTCGGGCGCTGGGGCTGAGCAGGGAGCGGTAGTGAGAATCACACCGCGTGCTCTAGCACGAGCCGCGTCAACTGTTCCGGTTGCGCTGCGACGTCATGAGAGCCATCCCGAACGTACACGACGCCCCCCAGCATGTATATCGGAGATTCACCTCGAGCCACGACGATCTTTGCAACCACGAGCCCCCGCACATCTTCGAAGCCAATGCCAATGGGTGGGATTGGTCGAATTCGTGTTCGCACAAGTTGACGAATCCTCCCCTCAAGACGATCCTTGGCTTTGGAGTCCAATCCAAGCCCTTTCACCTGTGCAAAATCGTCGATGCCGATGAAAATGACGCCGTCGTTGGTGTTGGCGAAGGCCACAACAGACTTCAAGATCTCCTCATCGACACTGCTGACCTTGCCATCTTCGGGAGAGATCCCACGCTTGAACTCCACATTTTGTCTTTCGCCCATTTGCAGAGCTTCGCTCAGATTCGGCACATGTGCGCCGGTAACCGCAAAGTACTCGCGCAGAAAACGGCGGCTTAGAGTGCGGGCCGAACGCCCGGTGCAGGTGGCCGGATGGCGTTCGGCAAGAACGTGGGAACCCAGAATCCCCAGTCCACAATCTGGCTTGTTGCGGCGTCCACGACTTCGAATCCGTCGATGGACAAGGAGCTTCTTGGTGTCCGCTGCACCCCTGTTTGGCGTGAAAGACTCGCGCCAATCCTTTCCGCTTCCGCTTTAAGCCGGCTATCCATCAGGTCACTCATCGTTTGCGGCGTCTCGATCATCTTCCACGGGGCTTTTTGCGCATACCCAACCAGAACCAAAAGTGTTTTCCCCGCTACTGCGAACTCCCTGGAAAACATGCGCCAGATCTCCCCGTCCGGTGTAACGTAGGATTTCGGCTGGCGGAATCCGAGGATGAAGCCAGTTTCCGCGTAATCGAGCGGAACAAAATGTTCTGAATTGTCGACCGTCGAAATTGGAATGTCTATAAAGTACCCAGTCCGCCCATCAACCACGTAGTCGGCGCCGCTGAGTTCCCAGTCCGTTGTGAACTGGCTGGTATCGCATGCGAGATCCTTGCAACTGATCTCCGATAACATCCGCAAATTGGCCTGCTGCCAGCGCTGCACCCGGGGATAAGTCGAGGCGCCGTAGGAGGTCAATACTAAAATCACACCGATCGCTCCGACGACGACCGAGAACTGTGAAATTCTACGGTCCACCTTTCGCCGGATGGGGAACGATCTTATCTGACCGGTCTTAACCGCCGCCATGATCAAGCCTTGCCCGGATGCTCAAGATCTTACCAAGATAAAAATCGGACTCGCTCGGCACTTCCCGGCAATGCGCATCCGCCGTGGCTTACGAAGCCATCCCGGTAAAGAGCCGCGTCCAGCGGGACGGCCCGAAATCGACCATTCAGGAAGCCAGAGAATCGGCCGAGCGCGGGCACATCCTGCGCGCCCTCGAAGAAACCCGCTGGAATGTTTCGGGCGCCGCGCGCGTGCTGGGGATGGAGCGGACGAACCTCCACAAGCGCATTCGGGCGCTGGGCCTCAGTAGAGAACGATCGCTACGGGCCAGCTCAAAATGTAAACTTCATCGCGAGCTGCATGATCCGCGGGTCGTTGGCGATCTGAATCTGGCCGAAATTCGACGCTGTGCGGGAAGTCGACAGCATGGTCGTCGAAACCCCCAGCGGCGGGAAACCGGGGCGGAAGGTGTTCGGCAAATTGAACACTTCGCCCCGCGCTTCCACGCCATAGTGCTCTTTCAGCTTGAAATCGCGCACCAGGGCCATATCGAACGTGAATGAGGCCGGCCCTTCGACCGAGCCGGCGCCGGAATTGCCCAACGTTCCCGATGCCGGTCCGCCAAACGCGGCGGGGTTCAGCCAGCAAGTGACGGTTTGCGGATGGCAATACGGATTGGGCAGAATCTGCTGCGCGCGCTCCACACCGCTCAGCCCGATGTTGGCGTTATCCGTGCCGGAGGACACTGAGAAAAAGGCCCCGGAGGAGATCATCATAATCGGCGAGATCTGCCAGTTCCGCGAAAGAGCATTGGCAAATCCCGCGCCCAAACCGGGGCTCCGGAGGACCGCCGACACGTTAACAATCTGGCGGTGATCGATCTGCACGCAGTTGCCGCGGTCGAAGCGGCGGCTTAAAGGGTCGCTCCACTGGGTGCCGTCGAGTTCCGAGGTAAACGGGTCTGTGATGCAGTGGGAATACGTATAGTTGCCCAGCACGGAAAAGTTCTTGGAGAAATAGTGCTGCGCGGAAAGTAGCAGCGCTTCGTAACTCGCCGTGCCGCCGTAATCCAGATCGTGGATGGTGCCGTAATAGGCGCCCTGAGCCGGATTGAGCAGCGTGAGTGGACGGCGCGATTGGACGCTGGCGGAAGTGGAGATGCCGGGCGGAACGGGCGCGTTGATGGGATCGTCGCTCCACAGGTGCATGGTGTTGTTGCCCAGATAATTCGCGGCGATCACCCAGTTTCCGAATTGCTTCTGAATGCTCAGATTCCACTGCTCGAGGTAAGTGACCTTCAGGTTGAGCGGATAAGTGGTGTACGTTGCGGCAAGGGGGAAAATGGCGTTGGCCCCAAGCGACAGCGGAAACGGATTTACGCCTCCGTTACTCGCCCAAGGGTTGTTGAAGAGAACCGGCGAAGTCTTGCCGCCGGGGATCCCTATGGTGCTGCTCCAGGGTGGCTCTTCGGAAAAACCGTAGGCGAACAGAGTTTGCGGCAGGTCGTAAAATATGCCCCAGGAAGCGCGGATGCTCATCTTGCCGCGCCCGGTGGGATCCCAGGCCAGGCCGAAGCGGGGCGCGAAATCATCGAGCTTCGTATGCGCGGGGCGTTTGCTGGTGTCAAAACCGGGATCGCCGGGGAACTCGTATCCGGCGGGAGCATTGGGATAAACGCTCGAGTGCGCGTTCTGCTCAAACAAGCCCAAATCGAAATGGCCGACGCGCGCATTCGGCATGGTGTTTCCGATATACGGCTCCCACCGCAGGCCGTAATTGATAGTGAGGCGGGGAGTGACTTTCCAGGAATCCTGCGCGTAACCGCCGAAATAGGTATAGCGGTCGCGGGCGTCCTGCGGGCCGGCCTGCGTGAAGCTCGAGGAATAACCGAGCAGAAAGTCCGCCAGCGGAAGCCCGGAGTACTGGCCGTTGAAGCTGAAACTGCCGTCGCCGAACAGAGGCCCGTAAATATTTTCGTAGGAATACATCCAGTTGACGCCCACCTGGATCTGGTGCGGGCCGCGGATCAGGCTGAGGTCGTCTCCGGTCTGGAACGAAGTAGTGGGGTCGGTGGCCGCGTATGAGAACACCGTGGAACTATAGATGCCACCGGTCGCGCTGACCACGATATGGCCGGGCACCTGCGCGGTCATGTTGATTCCCAGAGTGCTCGCGTCAAACGAAGGGATCTGGGTTTTGGTGATGCCGGCGCGGTTGGCGGTGGCCCGGAAGGAGTTGATGGTATTGGGGCTGATCAGCCAGGTATAGCCAAGGACGCCGGAATTCACCAGGTCGTCGGCGCCGGAAAGCGTTTCCGTCAGCGGATTTTTGCCATCGAAGGGAGTCTGCAAAGTCAGATGGGTGGCGAAGTAGCGAAGAAACAGAGACTGTTTCGCGTTGATCTGGTAATCGACTTTGGCAACGCCCATGGCTTCATCGGAGTTCTGCTTGATGCCGAAATAGGTTTGTCCGCAGGCGCTGGCCGGCAGGGTATAGAAGCTCATCATTTTGACGGCGGCGGGGTTGAACGCCGTGGGAGAGATCTGGTTGTTGACGAACTGCGGCCCGCCCGGGACAGGATTGGTGAGAGTCTTATTGCTGCCTTGGCATTGCGCGGAAGCGAACGTGGAGAAGTCGCCATTCAGCATCTGCTGGGTGGGGATGAAGGTAAAAGAACTCGTCGGATCGGAGCGAATATCGGTGCCCTGATAGCCGGCGAAGAAGAAGAGCTTGTCCTTCCGGATCGGCCCGCCGATGGTGCCGCCGTACTGGTTGCGCTTGAGCGAATCGCGGGAGGCGGCAAAGAAATTCCGTGCGTTGAGGTCCCCATTGCGAAGGAATTCGAAGACGTCGCCATGAAAATCGTTAGTGCCGGACTTGGTAACCACGTTCACCACGCCGGCCGAATGCTGGCCGTATTGCGCGGGAAGCGCGCTGGTCTGGACGTTGAATTCCTGCATGGCATCGGGGAACGGAAGGGGCAGGGCAAGGTTGTTGGAAGGGTCATTGTGGCTGCCGCCATCGAGCTGGTAGAGAGCGCCGTTGGCGAGGCCGCCGCCAATGGAGATCGGAACCTCGCTGGTGTAGGCCTTGGTGGAAACCAGGTCGGCGTTGGGCGCTTGCGCGGCGGCGCCGGCGAGGTAAATCAGTTCGGTAGGATTGCGGCCATTTAACGGCAGATCGACCACGCGCCGCTGGTCGATCACCTGTCCCACACCGGATGTGGTGGTTTCGACTCCAGCCGCGGCCGCTTCCACCACCACTTCCTGCGTGGCCGCGCCGACCTGTAACGTCACATCGACAGTGGGGCTGGTGGCCACCTGCAAGGTGAATTGCTGGGCCGCCGTGTTGAAACCCTGTTTACTCACTTCCAGTCGATACGGCCCGATCGGAAGGTTGGGCAGCACGTAGGCGCCATCCACTCCGGTTTGCGTGGCGCGAACGATACCGGTATCGGTCTGGGTGGCTTTGACCTGCGCCTCCGGCACGGCCGATCCGGAAGGATCTCTGACCACGCCCGAGATCTGGGAAGTCGCGCCCGCCTGCGCAAACAGCGCGCCGGCGAAACGCAGAGCGAGGAACGCGATAACGGCGACAGGAATCGGTTTTGCATGCAACAAGCGGCGCATACGAGACATCTCCCCCTTGGTTCAGGTGTCGGAAATGATATCAGATGACGGCCGCAAGCTGCCGGGAGTGTTCAGGCCTTACCAACAACCCCGTCCACCGTGGCTCGCGCGATCGGATGATAGGCTGGGCGGGCCTTGGCGTAGATGGCCCGCGCCATGGCCGCGCCTTCCGGCGTTTTCATCATCTCTACGTACAGCGGCTTTAGAAATTTCCGCCGCCCCACCGAGCAGAGGAATTTTTCGAGCGCCGCATTGGCCGGCTCGTAACGCGCCCGCACGGACATCAGCAGCCACTCGCACAGAATTTCGGAATTGCCGCTTTGGCTGCAATGAAACTCGCGGTCGAGGCGGGTGAGGTCCGGGGTTTCGAGTGTGCGTAGAAAGTGCAGCCACTCCTGCGTGCTCCAACCGCCTGTCTCCACCGCTTGCCCCCGCTGCCACCGCGCGGCCGCCGCTTCGATGCGCGCGAACGCGTCCGAATGCGGCTCGGCGGCCGATGCCGGAATGCCGGGCTGGTAAATCCATTCGTCGAGCGGCAGCGAGACTGGCAACTCCCGCCGCAGGTACTCGAGAAAATCGGCGGTCGTGATGCTTTGGAACGCGAAGTGGTCGAAGTAGGATCGGAGGAACCGGTCGAAGCGGTCCCGCCCCACTTCCCGCTCGATCGTCCGCAGCAGCAGCGCGCCTTTCTGGTAGGGCACCAGCGTGCACCCCTCATCCGGGTCGCGGCCGCTCAGGTCGATATGCAGCACCTGGTCCGCTTCGGGCAGCGATTCCATGTCGCAATCCAGTTCCCGCCGCTCCAGCACCGCCTCCATCGCGGCCCGCCCGGCCCCGTACACCGCTTCCACAATCCGCCCCTCCAGGTACACCGTGAAGCCTTCGTTCAGCCAAAAATCGCTCCAGGTCGCGTTGGTCACCAGGTTTCCCGACCAGGAATGCGCCAACTCGTGAGCCACGAGCGATACCAGGCTCTTATCGCCGGCCAGCACCGTCGCGGTGGCAAATGTCAAGCAGGGATTCTCCATGCCACCGAAGGGAAAGCTAGGCGGCAGCACCAACAGATCGTAGCGCCCCCACCGGTACGGCCCGTACATCCGTTCCACCGCGCGCATCATTGCCTCGGTATCGGCGAACTCGCTCGCCGCCAAATCCAGCGTTTCCGGCTCTGCAAACACGCCGCTCCGCCCGCCTAATGGACGGAACTCCAGTTCCCCGGCCGCCAGCGCAATCAAGTAGGGAGGCACCGGCCTGGTCATCCGGAAATGCGCGCCCGCGCGCTCGGCCGCCATCACCGCGACCAATCCCTCCGGCGCGCGCACCCGCCCTTCGAAGGTGATGCGCACCCCGGGCGAATCCTGCAGCGGAATCCAGCTACGCGCGTGAATGGCTTGCGATTGGGTATACAGGAACGGCCGCCGCTTCCCCGCCGTCTGCGTCGGTTCCAACCACTGCAGCCCGCTCGCCTCCGGGCTGGTGGAATACGCCACTCGCACCCATTGCGTGCCCGGTTTCAGCGCAATCCGCAGTGGCGCTCCCAAAATACGGTCCTTCGCTCCCAGTTCGAATCCGGCCGCATTATCGACCGTGTGAATCTCCAGGTCGCGCGTGTCCAGCACCAGTTCCCGCGCGCCTTCGGCGGTTTCGAAGTGTAGCGTGGCCTCGCCATTCACCACGCGCCGGCCGAAATCCAATTCCAGTTCCAGTTGCATGTGCCGTACGCGCGCTTCGTCCGGCCGCGACCACGAATGTAGGTCCATCATCCTTATGTTAAAATGTGGGTTTCTTCCTCCTCCTAAAGTTTTTCAACGGAAAGTCACAACTTACAATTCGTCTATGCAATCTCAGGCAGCCAAACGCGTACTGGCCGTGGTGAACGATCTGTTCTTCTCGGTAAAACTGATGGAGGTCGCCAAGCGCAACGGCCTCGCCCTGGAATTCGTCAAGGAAGGCAAACTGCTGCTGGAGAAGGCCGGGGACAAGCCCTCGCTCATCATCTTCGACTTGAATTTCGAGGACGTCGAGCCACTCAAACTGATTCAGGAGCTTAAGAGCAAGCCCGGCACGAAAGGTATCAGCCTGATCGGCTATCTCTCCCACATTCAGGTGGATTTGAAGCAGCAAGCCCAAGCAGCCGGTTGCGACATGGTGATGGCCCGTTCCGCGTTCTCGCAGAACCTGCCCTTGATCTTCAAGCGCCACTCAGGCACTGTTTGAGCCGCGACAGCCGGGGAGCGGTTACTTTACCGGGGCGCACTTACCGCCCGGGCAGCGATTATTTTCTTCGCAGACGTATTCGAATAATCCGACCGAATCCCACTCCGGCTTGGCTGCCATGGTAAATGTTTGCGTCCAAGCCTTGGTGAACGTCTTCGGATCGTCTAATGTCAGCTCGTAGGTGAGCGTCTTATCGTCCTTCCAACTGATCCGCTCGATGGTGTGCAAAGCGTCGCTGTGCATCCGGTATTCTTTGGGATTGGTGTAGTAGTAATCGTCCAGGCCCCAGCGCTTGAAATTGGTCGTGTCGATCACCAAGGTATCGCCCTCCCAGTGGCCTACCGGGTCGCCGTAGAACATCGGCTCGAGACCTTGGCGGTGCGCTCGTCCATCCAGAGGGATGATGCGCGTCATGCGCTGGAACTCGTGGACAATCACCAGGTAATTCTTGTTTTGCACGAACTGCACGGCATTGGCGGAAAGCATGCCGGAAGGAAACCCGGCCGGCATGCAGAAATTTCGCGGCTCATCGTGGCGCGGATCGCCGTTCGGCGGCTCATACAGCGCTTCGCCACCGGGCTTCAAAGGGGGAAATAAGGTTTTATCGAAAATCGTCGCCGAGCAGCGGCAGCGCTCGCCCGATGAGGCCTTGGGCCACTCGTAGATGCCGCTGAAATCCGGCTTGCCATCGGCGGTGCGGGCCTTGGAGTTTTGCGCATGCACGGCGATGGGCCGCGGTTGCCAAAGCGCGAATCCGGCGGCCGCCAGGGCGGCCGCGCAGGTGAGAACCGCGGCTCGGGGACTTCGGAAAATCGTCATAAATTCTTCCCGGCCTTCAGTTCTTCTTTTCGCTGCTTTCGCTGCCCGGCTCGTTGCCGCTGGCGGTGAACACCATCCGCCCGTCCGGGAATGTGACCTTGCTCCCGTTAGCGTTGTTGGAGCCGTCTTTCGCGCGGAACCCCTCCACCACCACGGTCATGCCCGGCTGGATCACATCCTTCATAATTCCGCGCCGCATTAATTGCCCCGGCGCTCCTCCGGAAAAAGCCCAGTGGACAACCTTACCATCCTCGGTTTTCTGATCCACGTAGAACCAGATGTGCGGATTCAGCCACTCCACCTTGGTTACCACACCGGTAACTTTGACCGGCTTGTCGGCATCGTACTCGGCGGCAAACGAATGGTGGGCTACCACGGGGAGGCAAGCCGCCAACCCCGCAACGGCCACGGCAGATAGAATTCGAGCGTTCATCGCGCGCACCTCGGATTTAACTGGCAGGATATCGCCCCGGAGGCGTTATGTCAAACAGCCGTAACGGTATTTGCAAGCGATCCACGGGGCCTTGAGGACGCGCTTCACCGGCGGCCGGCGAAAAGAACTGGCGCGTGAACTCGGAGTCACTGACCAGACGCTGTATAACTGGCGATCGAAGTACAGCGGCATAAACGTGAGCGATGCCAAGCGTTTAAATTGGATGGCTGAAGACGATAGCGATGCTGCGCAAGCTGCGGCGCCGGGCACCTTCAAAGTCGGGTGGATTTTCACCTTCGCGGCCAGACTATTGCGGCCGCTTGCGCTCGATCAGGTGAGCAGATCCTGTCTCATGAGAGCGATGCAAAAAAACGTCGGTACGCCGGAAACGCCTCGCTTGCGGCCGTCACTATCTCATTGACGGTTCGAATCGGAAGGAGTGCAACACAATGTCGAATGTACCGCCGCCCGCAGGTGGGCTGGGCAGCAATTCCAACTATTTTCTGAATAACAGCGGCAAGAATCTAAACAGTGTCGCCACTACGATGGACATCGCGACCGACATAGTCGCGAGCGCTGGCTTTGGTTTTCAGCTTAACGCGTACTCGCCCGCGAATGAAACCTGTGCGATTCAGCAATACGTGATCGCTGTCGACACCGGTGGGCAGATGACGTGCATCGTTAACAACTGGCAGAATGCGTCGAAGGCGCTGATCAACAACTGGGTTCCGTTGTACAAGCTGCCGAGCGCCGCGCTGCCGGCCGGATACGAATGCCGCATCGCCCTGCAGAACGATAACGCCGGCAACGTCACCGCGGCAACGTATACGGTCCGCGCGCTCAGCGTACCACCGGCGCCAGGAAGCGCGCTTGACGGCTACGAGACTTCCTTCAATAGCCAGCAGCATGTCAACTATATCGGCAGCGACGGCCATGTCCGCGAACTGGTTTATACGGACCACTGGTCGCACACCGACCTGACGGCGGCCGCGGGAGCGCCAAATGCCGCCGCAGGGAGCGCGCTGGACGGCTATCAGACGGATTTCAATAAGCAGCAGCATGTGAACTTTATCGGGACCGACGGGCATGTACATGAGCTGGTTTATACCGATCATTGGTCACACACCGACCTGACGGCGGCGGCGGGAGCGCCAAATGCCGCCGCAGGCAGCGCGCTGGACGGCTATCAGACGGATTTCAATAAGCAGCAGCATGTGAACTTTATCGGGACCGACGGGCATGTCCACGAACTGGTTTATACGGACCACTGGTCACACACCGACCTTACGGTCGCCGCCGGCGCTCAGAATTATCCTCCGGCGAAAGGCAGCAGGCTGGACGGGTACGAGACTTCCTTCAACAGCCAGCAGCACGTCAATTACATCGGCACGGACGGACACGTCCACGAACTGGTTTATACGAACCACTGGTCGCACACCGACCTGTCGGCGGCGGCGGGAGCGCCAAATGCGGCCGCAGGCAGCGCGCTCGACGGCTACCAGACTACATTTAACAACCAGCAGCATGTGAACTTTATCGGGACCGACGGGCATGTCCACGAGCTGGTTTATACCGACCACTGGAGCCAGAACGACCTGAACAATCTTCTGCTGGCCAGTGTTACGCAAACGCTGACCCAGATATCGGGCGTCTCGGCGGCGGACTTGTCGCCCATCGTCGCTTTCGAGCTGGATATCGTCGGTTACGACAACGGACAGAGCACGACCCTTTCATCCGGGTCCGGGACGATCACGTATACCGCGGCGAACGCCATGACGGTGGCGAATGCCGAGCCATCCTACTGCGAGTTCGATGGCGGGACCGGTGAGACTGCGAACACGGTTTACGGGGAACTCCCGACCGGGTCGAGCACCAGTTTCGTGCAGACGTTCTCCAAATCGGCGGCTACAATCAAGGCGCCGAAGCGCAACAAGCTGATGAAGACGCAGCCCGCTCGCACGGCAATGGCGACTTAGGAAGCGCAAACGGATTGAGGGGTGTTTCGACTGGCTGAAGATGATCGCGCTGCTGCCTGCTAGGGCCGCACGATCAGAATCGGCATCTGCAGATTGTGGCGCACGGGGTCTATGGTTGTCCCGAAAATCAGGTCCTTCAGACCCCCGTGGCCATGTGCCCCCATGATCACCAGGTCGGGATGGATCTCTCGCGCGTAGCGCACGATCTCCCGCCGGGGCGAAGAGGAGTGGGAGATCTCCGTTTCCACGGCGACGCCCCTGGCGCAAGATTTGGGCAATCTCGTCGAGATAGTGCCCACCCGCTTCCACTTCCGCCGTTGAGGATTCCGGTTAAAGGCGTTGGGGGGGAAGAGAACCGGCGCCTGAAGACGATGGTCGCCAACCTGAGTCTAGATAAAGAGGCTTTGAAGGCGGTCATCCGAAAAAAACGTCAAGCGGATCTACCGGTTGTACCGGCAGGCGCACCTTGCGGTTCAGCGTTGGAAAGGGAAACGGCTGGAGCGAGCGGCGCCGGTGAAGGCGCTGCTGACGGCGGCAAACCAGGAGTGGGGGGCTGGATTTTGTCTCTGACGCGGTGGCGAGCGGCCGTGGCATCCGCATGCTGACCGTGGTGGATGGCTATACGCGGCAATGTCCGGCCATCGAAGTGGACGTCCGCATCGGGAGCGGGCGCATGACGCGCCGAAGAGCATCCGCTGCGACAACGGCCCGGAGTTCACCAGCCGTCACTTTCTGGCGTGGTGCGAGGACCGCGGCATCGCCCTCGTTCCCATACAGCCGGGCCGGCCGATGCAGAACGGGTGCGTGGAGAGCTTCCATGGCCGACTCCGGGATGAGTGGCTGAATGGCAGGATGGCTACGGGGACCAGTAGAATGAATGGGGCATTTTTCATTTTTAACTTACGGTTGGTAGAGAAAAACGGGGCAGGTCGGCCTTGACACTCGGCTGCGCGGTTGATAGAGTTTCCCCCAACATTCGGGTGACTGAGAACCGTAGGGGGATTTATGAGCACGTTTCAACGTGTCCTTTGGGGATTCGTGTCACTATCTTCCGCCGTTTGGGCGCAGAATGCGCAGATTAGCGGCTCGGTGAGAGATGCCAGCGGGCTGGCGATTCCCGGAGCCGAAATTAAAGCGACGCAAACGCAGACCGGCATCTCCCGCAGCGCCACCAGCGCCGCCGATGGCAGTTATGTGCTGCCCAACCTGCCTACCGGGCCATACCTGTTGGAAGTAGCCAAAGACGGTTTCAGCAAGTATGTGCAGAGCGGCATCGTACTCCAGGTCGATACGACACCTACGATCGATGTTGCGATGCGTGTCGGCGCGGTGAATGAACAGGTCACCGTGGAGGCGGACGCCGCACAGGTGGAAACGCGCACGACCAGCATCGGACAAGTGGTGGATAGCCAGCGCGTTTTGGAAATGCCCCTGAACGGGCGGGAGGTGCATGAGTTAATCTTCCTTGCCGGAATGGCCAATTATCCCGGCGCCGCATCGCTGAACACGGTGCGCAATTACCCTACGGTGGTGGTTTCGGTAGCGGGCGGGGCGCCGGATTCGGTGTCTTACTCGCTTGATGGCGTGATTCATCAGGATCCGTACAATAATTTGAGCCTGCCGCTTCCCTTCCCCGACGCCTTGCAGGAATTCAAGGTGGAGACCAGCGCGATCCCGGCGCAATACGGCTATCACTCGACAGCCATGGTGAACGCGATTACCAAATCCGGCACGAACCAGTTCCATGGCGATCTTTTCGAGTTTTTGCGCAATGGCGATCTGAACGCGCGCGATTTCTTTGCCGCCAAGCGCGACACCCTGAAGCGCAACCAGTTCGGCGGCGTAATCGGCGGCCCCATACGCAAAGACAAGTTATTCTTCTTCGGCGGATACCAACGCACCACGCTGCGGTCGGATTCGGCGCAGAACACGGCATACATACCCACCTCGGATATGGCCCAGGGCAATTTTACGGCGATCACGTCGCCGGCCTGTAATGGCGGCAAACAGATCAATCTGCCGGCCTCGCTCGGATTTACCAATAATCAGATCGCACCGGCTCTGCTCGATCCGGTGGCGCTGAACATTCTGAAGACGCTGCCAGCGACGTCCGATCCTTGCGGCAGCACGCTATATGGCCTGGTTGCCAACTCGGGCGAGGACCTGGTCATTGGGAAAATGGACTACCAGATCAGCACGCGGCAGTCGTTATCCGGCCGATTTAACCTTGCCCGGCTGATCCAGGCGTCGACTTTCGACGGCAAGGACCCGCTTTCGATCAGCAACTATGGCTTAAACGATCTCGATTACGGGCTGGCGCTGGGCTACACCTTCGTCTTCAATCCGAACCTGGTGAGTTCGCTGCGGGCCGGCGCAAGCCGGACCAACATTGTGAAGGTGCCGGACAATTACAAATCCTGGGCGGGCTTGGGGGCCAATGTGTCTCCGCTGGGCGGCAACGTAATCGCGGTGGCGGCGACCGGCGAGTTCGCCATCGGCGGCGGCGCCGCCTCTCCGGGCCAGTCGCACAACGGGCCGCTATGGTCGATCTACGAAGACGTCAATTACGTCAGAGGAGACCACCAGATCACCTTCGGCGGCAGCATCTATCAGCAGCGGCTCAATTACTATTCGGGGGTGAATGCGGTGGGCACGGCCACATTCGACGGCTCGGTCACAGGGCTGGTGCTCGCCGACTTCATGTTGGGACGGCCCGCCACGTTTGCACAAGGCACAATTTACGGATTTTATAGCCGCAGTACTACCAGTCGCTCTACGTCCAGGATTCCTGGAAAATCAGTTCGCGACTGACAGCGAACTTCGGCGTGCGCTGGGAGCCGTATACCGCGGTTTATCAAAAGTACAGCGGGCAAAACGCTCACTTCGATCCATCCTCGTTTGCGCAAAACATACACAGCACCATCTATCCGAACGCGCCGGCCGGCATGTTTTTCTCCGGCGATAAGCAATATGCATGCGGGAACTATTTCAACTGCCCGGTTTGGGCCAAATTCTTCCCGCGTGTGGGACTGGCATTCGATCCCCAGGGCGACGGAAGAATGGTCATCCGGGCGGCTTTCGGTATGTTCGGAGACCGGATGAGTATGCTCTCGCTGAGCCAGGAGCAGTTCGGCGCGCCATTCGGCAACCTGTTGAGTGTCGCCGGATCCACCCTGATTAATCCCTGGTCGAGTTACGGCGGCTTGAAAGGATTTACCCAGCCGGGTCAGAATCCGATGCCGGTATTGGCCTCTCTGCAAGGCTTGGGCGTGGTCAGTCCATCCATACCTTTTCCGAACTTCGGCACTTACGTGACTTCGCCTCTGACCGACTTTCACCCGCAATATGTGAACCAGTGGAATCTCAGCATACAAAGACAGTTCGGGCAGAACTGGCTGGTTACCGCCAATTACCTGGGGACCACCACGATTCACCTACCTGGGGCGGAAGATATCAACGAGTCCGTAATCGTTCCGAACACCGCGGGAACCGCGTTGGGAGTATGTCCTCCGGGGGTAGTTGCGGGGTGCAATGCCACTTCCAATCAGAACCAGCGGCGCGTGCTGTATCTCCAGAATCCGGCTCAAGGCCAATATTACGCGGGAGTCGGTCTTTTGGATGTGGGCGGCACAGCCAGCTATGAAGGGCTTTACGTCTCGGCGCAGAAACGCCTGAGCCACGGGCTGACACTGTTATCCAATTACACGTTGTCACACTGTATCAGCGATCCCTGGGCACAAAACCCAACCGGAGCCGGCGTAGAGATTCCTTACAACCGGCGGCAGTGGCGGGCAAACTGCATCGGCAGCGACCAGCGGCAGTTGTTCAGCCTGAACATGGTCGCCACAGTGCCGAAGTTTTCGGGCAAGGCGCTCCGCATCCTGGCGAGTGACTGGCAGGTGGCGCCGATTTTGCAGATCAAATCGGCCCAGGAGTTTTCGCTGCTGGCAGGGCCCGATCGGGCCTTGAGCACCGTTCCGGGGCAGCCTGCAAGCCTGGTGAATCCGACAGCCATTTATCCGGCCAACCAGAGCGTGAATAATTGGATCAACACTTCCGCCTTTGCACAGCCGGCACTTGGGACTTACGGTAATCTCGGTTTGAATAACCTGAAAGGCCCCGGGGTTTTTCAACTGAACATGGCTCTTTCCCGCAGTTTCCGCATGACTGAGAGCAAGTCGATTCAATTACGCGCGGAAGCTTTCAATTTACCGAACCATTTGAACCCATTTACTCCGGGGATTGCGCCCATCAACACGACTTTATTCGGAGGCCAAGTGAACTTAAATGCCTCGGCGCCCGGCCGCATCACGAACGATATCAGCGGCAACAATGGGCTTCTGCCGGGCGATTACCGGGTCGTTCAGATGGCGATGAAATTCGTGTTTTAGGGGGTGTGGCGGAGAAAAAATGGATCGCGACGCGCGGGACAGGCCGCCGGGCCTGTCCACCGCCATCCTGCCCTTAGAAACCCGCGCCTTAAAGCTTGCGCCTCAAAAGCGGTCGCGGAAGAGCAACTCCGCTTCCCGGGTCGTAACCGGCGGTTCCGCTTCCGCGCCGCCCAGGTCGATTACAGTGACTTGCAGTCCTTCCGGCAGGTCTTGAATCCGCAATTGGATGTCATTGGAGAAGTGCACGGCGTCGCGGTAGGTATTCACCGCTCCGGTCAGCTCTTCGAACGCTACAGTCTCCTCGGAATGAAGCTTGTACTTGCGCTGCAATGGCTCGTTCAAATTGTGAATTTTCAAAGTCGCGCCGGGTGGAATACATACAGCCGGCACGGATTGATCCTGAGTGCCCAAGAGGGCATTTTTCAGTTCCACCCACCAGGAGCGCCGCTCGCGCGGGCGGTTTTCGGGCAAATCGGAGGGAGAAGCCAAACCTTTCGATCCGCTCGGAAACCGGTGCACCACCAAGTCCTCACCCTCCACTGCCAGACGATTGCGATAACACATTAAGGAATAATCGCACATAGCCTTGATCCTCACACATGATGTTGCACCGGGATTACCGATGGAGTCCTTGCACCTTTGTAACCTAGCGGCGCTGTTTCACACGTTCGATTCCGGTTGCGAGCCGCACTGGCGTGGGGCCGCACAGTGCGTCGGCGCACAATCAGCGCTGTTAGGGAGCGTAACGCCGGCCGGCCCGAGTGGCTGCATCCGGTTTCACCGATTCCTTCGTTGCGGCCAGGGCGTTTTTGCTAGGTAACTTATGGGAATTGGGTTACTTCTTCTGGGGCTGGGCGCTCGATCGCTTCGCCAGGGGCGCCCGGCCGGTGGGGATGTTCTTTCTGCTGGCAATTTGCGCCCTGCCCTTAGCGGCCATTCCGTACACCGCTTCGGGCGCGGCCGTGTTGGCGCTGTTTTTCTGGTCGATGAGCAGACGGCGCTCTCCGGTGGCATCGCCTCGGGTGCGTGGTCGGCGGTGGCGGCGATGGTCCCGGCCACAAATGCGCCCCCCCCGCGGCGGAAAAGGCGCACACCTCCCGTTTCGCCGCCCGATCGCCACGCCGCTCCACATACCTAGCCAAAGCACACCGAGAGAACCGGAGAACAGGAACGCCGCGCGCCAGCCGAAGCGCAGCGCGATAGGCACAATCACGGCCGGAGCCAGGATCGCGCCCAGAGATCCGCCGCTGTAGGCGACCGCTAGGCCGCGCGATTGCGGGTCCGGCGGGAGCGAGTTCATGGCGGCCCGCAAGCCTCCGGGAAAACGTTGCGCCCTCACCCAGACCGAGCAGTACGCGCACGGCCGCGAACCCCGCAAATCCGGCCATCCAGGCGTGCGCCGTGCTGGCCACCGTCCATAGGGCGACGGCCAGAAGCATGCCCATCCGCAGGCCGATAAAATCCAGCATCGCCCCCCACAGCGGATTCGCGATCATGTAGGCGATGGAGAAGGCGGATATGACTTCCGTGTAGCTCCGCGCGCTGAGCCCGGTGTCTCTGAGAATCATCGGCGAGAGCACCGCCAGGATCTGCCGGTCCACGTAAGAAAAGCCACGAGCACAGCATCATGGCGGCGCTGGCAACCCAGACGCGCCAGCCGGTGGTCCCGGACATAGGCTCCGATGCTATCACACGGCCGCGGCGGGCCATGCGCGCGGGCTAAAATCCGGAGCTAGTATTTCAACCGTTAGATTTGTTTCGTTCGCGGCAGGACCGGTTCCTGAAGGTCGCGAAAATCATGCGGTCAAGGCACCAGGCTAGCGTGCCTTTTGCGGCGTAAGCGGAAACTGTAAGCCTGACGGGCAACTCGCCTGCGCCCGCGGTTTAGCGGCGTCCGAAGAAAGCTTGCTTACAAGCGCCACCCCTCCCACTCCCATGCCCAGCAGAAATACACCGGTTGCCACCGGAGAGCGCAGGGCTTTCAGGATTTCCGGCGCGTACTTCTCCGCTGTTGCAAGCGGAACGCGCAGCTTCAAGAGTTCGCTCGTGATCCCTTCCACCGTCGCGCCATTCACTGCTCCGGCCCGAAAGCCTTTTAAGGACAGACCGAGCACGCCGGCATCGGTGGCTAACGTCGTCCAACCCGTGGAACTCTGGTTGTTGGCCTGTAGCTGGCACTGCAGGTTATTCAAGCGGCCCTGCAGGAACCTGTTCTCGTTCTCAATCTTTTCCAGTTCCGCAAGCGAGACCATTCCGCCCTGCTGCTTCGGCGGCGGGGCCGGACCGAGCTTTCCTTGAGCGGGCGCAGGGGGCGGCAAAAGGTCTGAAGCCGAAGTCAGCACAAGGGATCCGTCACGGACGGTGAAGCTGAGCAGGGGAGCGCTGGCGACGAATTGGGTATTCGGCGGGACTGTGTTGGGAAAAGGCGACTGCGCCAATAATACTCCGGTCGAGAGGCCACAGCACAGAAGCGAACCGGCTGCGCGAAGCCGGGGCCGCAGACGGGTGGTGCATTTCATACCGCGGGAGTATAGCACCACAGAACCAGAGCCCCGGTACGTTACGGCACACTCGGATGCGATTGCCAGGCCGGGGGCCGCATAATGAGCTTGGAATGCCGCGCGACAGCGGGCTGAGCCGAGCCGTTCATACCTGGGGCCTGGCGGCAGCGATCTTCAATACGGTGGTGGGCGCGGGCATTTTCGCCGTGCCAGCGGCGCTGGCGGCTTCCGCCGGGGTTTACGCGCCGTTTGCTTTCCTGATCTGCGGCGCGGGCATCGGATCGGTGGCCATCTGCTTTGCCGAGGGAGGCAGCCGAATCCCCACCAGCGGAGGCCCGTACGGGTATATCCAGGCGGCATTCGGTCCGGCCGCCGGATACATCACCGGCAATCTGTATTTGATAAGCGATCTGCTGGCGTCCGCCGGCGTGGCGGCGGCGCTGGGCGATGCCGCAGCCAGTCTGTTTCCGGGTGTCTGGGCGGCGCCGGTTCGCCTTGCGGTGATCGTGGCTGTTCCTGGAGGCATTGCATGGGTGAATCTTGCCGGGATCGGCGGGGCCGGCAGGCTAGTGGGCGGCGTGACCGTGTTGAAGCTGCTGCCGCTGGCGGTTTTCCTTGTGGCCGGCGCGGCTGCGACGCACCCGGCCAACTTGCCGGCTGCGGAGCCTGCATCCGGCGGCTTCGGGCGGGCCATGATCCTGGCTCTTTTTGCCTTTACCGGCATGGAGGTTCCGCTTTGCGCCAGCGGGGAAATCGCCCGGCCCGAACGCACGATTCCGCGCGCCCTGGCAATGGCGATGCTTCCTATAGTGCTGCTCTATGCCGCGATCCAGTTGGTGGCGCAAGGAATCCTCGGGCCGGCGCTGCCGCATTCGGCCGCGCCGCTCGCCGACGCCATGCTGCGCATTCACCCGGCCCTCCGCTGGATGATGCTGGGCGGCGCGGCGCTATCGATGCTCGGATATCTGGCGAGCGACATTCTGGGCACGCCGCGCCTGCTGTTTGCTTTCGCGCGCGATGGTTTGCTGCCGCGGGTGCTCGGCCGGGTCCATCCGAACCGCCGGGTGCCGCACATTGCCATCCTTACTTATACGGCGCTCGCCGTGGTTCTGGCCGCGAGCGGCACTTTCGCCGAACTGGCCGTGCTTTCGACGCTGGCGGTGGCGGTGGTCTACATGCTGGCATGCGCGGCCGCATGGGCGCTGGCGCGGCGGGGCGTCGCGGAGGCGGGAGAGCCGCTCCAGTTCCGCTGGTTGGGCGCCGCCGCGGCGAGCGGGATCGGCAGCATGCTGGCATTGATCGCATTCGCGGCTCGCAACGAGATTGCGGGGCTGGTGGCCGTGGCCGCCGCGAGCGGGCTGGCCTACACCGGCATTCGGCGCGCGCGGAAGAGCCGAATCTACTCCGGCGCCCGAAACCTTTGACGCATCTTTGATCCACAGCGGCAGCATTTTCCAATCGAAGAATGATCCTGAAATCGAGTTTTGATTCCAATACAAGATGATCCTGAAAATGAGCGCC
>Ga0209061_1001602_pt1 | contig 35584 bp, 36 predicted proteins | sample Coa_R1_10_FD_187157 | JGI IMG/M metagenome (GOLD analysis project Ga0209061, IMG submission 187157) | Surface soil microbial communities from Centralia Pennsylvania, which are recovering from an underground coalmine fire - Coalmine... | ecosystem: Environmental > Terrestrial > Soil >... | reverse complement strand
GCCTGGGGATCCATGGCGTCGACCTGATCGGCCCGAATGACTGGCCGACGCTCCAAAAGTACGGTCTGATCCCGACCATGGGCCCCACCGGCGGCGTCGATTTCGAGAACGGGCTCCTCCATAAGGAACTGCACGAGAAGCTGGAAAAATCGGTAGGCGAAACCCTCGATCAATGCGCCGCGGCCGGCTGCCCCAGCATGATCATGGTGGCCGGAAAGCGCAAAGGCATGTCCTACGAAGAAGGCGCCGACAATTGCGTGGCCTTCTTCAACCGGGTGAAGGCGCACGCCGAAGACAAGGGCGTCACCATTGCGCTCGAGATCATGAACAACAAATTCACCCAGCCGGAATTGGGCCGCGTCGACCAGATCTGCAACCACATCGATTGGGCCGTGGGCGTAGTCAAACGGGTGAATTCCCCGCGCATCAAAGTGCTCTTCGACATCTATCACGTGCAGATCATGGATGGCGATATCTGCGACCATATCCGGGACAACTTCCAGTGGATCGACCATTTTCATACAGGCGGCGTGCCGGGCCGGCACTTGATCGACGAGACGCAGGAGATCAATTACCGCTTCGTGGCGAAGACCATAGCCGACCTGGGATTCACCGGCTATATCGCGCACGAATACCGCCCCGCGCCGGGACACGATCCGATCAAGGACCTGGAGAAGGCGATCGAAGTGATGCGCGTGTGAAGCGCGGAACCGTGCCTGTTCCAGCAGGCCCTACTCCACCAGTTGTTTCGGATCGGTGGTTGCCATGCGGATGTGGCCCTGCTGCGGCACGGCGTCCATCGGCAGGCCGCCTTGCCAGAGCGAAAACTGGAACCGCACGCCGCCGCCTTCGGGGATGCCCAGGGCGGCCAGCAGCAGGCGCACTTCGAGCACGCGCGAGAAGGCACAGTCGATCGGTTGAATCGCGGGGGCCGTGGAGGGCCCGGCCAGTTGCAAGTCCTTCACAGCCGCGCCCCCGCCCGTAAACAAAATACAGACGCGGCTCGATTGTTTGCCATCCGGCGATTCCACCGTAAGCCGCGCTTCCATGCCGGCGAGTTCCGCCTCATAGCCCGGATGAAAATCCACGCGCAGGTATAGATTGACACCGTCGCTGCCGTATTGCACTTCCTTAATGAGGAATTTTTTGCCGTGCATCGAACCGGAGCGGCCATCCACGGTGTACATGCCGGCGCCCATCCACTCGAAATACGATGTGACCATGCCATCGATCACGGGGCTGATCGGGCCGGTGGCTTCAATCTGCACTTCGGGCAGACTGACACGCAGAATGGGGCGGGAAAGCTCCTCCGGCGGAGTGAGATCCAGAAAGCGGTAGACGTTGGCAAGATGGCCGCGGTAGAGCTGATCGAACTCTTCGCGGTTGGCCGAATCGTGTTCGGGGCCGTACCACCAGCACCAGTCGCTGCCTTCGGCGATGAGCAGTTCTTCCATGGCCATGCGCCGCCGCTCGCCGGCGGGCGTGGCCGCCGCATCGTAAGTCTGGCGGGCGCGCAGGAGTTGGGTCCAGGCCTGGTTGTCCTCTTCGGCGCCGATCCATACGTCGAAGTTGGCGTCAATCCAGGAGCCGGGGAAGATGTGATCCAGGCTCTCCGGCAAGAAGCGCGCGAACGCTTCGCTTACGGTGATGGCGCACATGCGCGGGTCGCTGGCGATGCGGCCATACAGTTCGCGGAGGAACGGACGGCCATTGCGGTGATAGTATTCCCAGGCGTTTTCGCCATCGAGGATGATGGGGACGAGCGCGTCCCGGCCGGAGTTCACAATGCCGGCGCAGTTGTCGCGGATACGCCGCAAGAAGTCGTCGGCCGCCTGGGCGGCTTCCATTTTGGCGTACACGAAACCGATCAGGTCGCTGAGGAAATGGTCGCGAAAAATCAGGTGCATCTTGCGGCCGCCCTGCCGCCACTGGTAGGGACGATACAACCCGTCCACGGGCACGCCGCGGTTCAGGGTGCGGTTGAGCACGCCGCTATCGGTGGCCGCCCAGGTAAAACCTACTTCGGAGGCGATGGCTAAAACCTCATCGGAAACCGAACCTTCCGAAGGCCAGAGCCCCACGGGCGCCGTGCCGAACTGATCGAGAATGTACTCACGCGCCATGGTGAGTTGCACGCGCGCATCCTGGGGGTAGCGAAAACGCGGAGGCAAGGGCACGTTGGGATGCGCCACGGACGCGATATTGGAATCGCACAGCAGCGGCAGGATCGGATGGTAGTAAGGCGTGGTGGAGATTTCGATCTGTCCCGAAGCAGCCAGCTTGCGGTACTCGGGCAGGACTTTACCGATCAACTCCCGCTGCTTTTCGCCCATGCGGCGCTGGTCGTCCAGGCTGAAATTACGGCCGCGCTCGACCCACGCGGCGACCTCGGGGTCGGCAGTCTGAAACTCCTCGTCGAACCAGGCGAGTTGGGACCACATCTGCAGGTCGCGCAGTTCCTGAACCGAAAACCCCCCCGGATTGCCCGCCGGGCCGAAGCTGGCCCGCTGCCCCTGCCACATATCGAACAGCTCGCCGTAGCGCGGGTAGCGGTAAATCATGTGCCGCGGGTCGGAATAAAAAGAGTGCCGCAGCAGAAACGCGCGGTCATCGGGGCTGAGCGACTCGGCCGGTTTCAGCGCGAGAGCCAGAAACGGATCGGCGGCTTTGCCCGCGGCGTACTCCGCCACCTGCGCCATCATGGAAGGCACCAGGTTAAAGGTCTGGCGGATCCGCGGGAATTCCTCTAGAATGCGCGCCATGCCGTAGTAGTCTTTGAGCGCGTGCATGCGCGTCCAGGGCAGCTTGTACTCGCCGGAGACCAGGTCCTTGTAGAAAGGCTGGTGCATGTGCCAGAGGAAACAAAGATAGATTTGCGCCATGGCGATTACCGGCCGAAATAGCTGCGCGTGGGCGGGGGCGGCGGCTGGTGGCGAATCGCCTGCCAGAGGACCGCGGTCAGTTCGTCATCGTCGTTGAGATCGGCCTCGCGGAAATCCATGCGAGCGGAAGCGCGCGCGCCGGCGGCATTGCCGGGGTTGCGCTCATCCAAACGGATTCGCGGTTTTTCGGCGATATAGGGAGTGGTATCGGCGGTCCGCTGGAAGGGCGCGCCCATGACGCGCGCCGCGGCATCGAACTGCGTCATGGGCCGCAGTCCCAGCAGCAATTCCATGGTGCGCAGCACGCTCGCGGTGTTGTACATCGAACCATCCACCGTGTGGCGCTTGATGAACGGGGAAGCGATGAATGCCAGCGACCGGTGGGAATCCACGTGGTCGGGGCCGTTCTGCGCGTCGTCTTCTACTACGAAGATGGCCGTGGAACCCCAAAAACGCGAATGGGAAACGCCTTCCACAATCATGCCGAGCGCGGCATCGTTATCGGCAACCGAGGAGAGCGGCGCAATCGCCCCCGGAAGGGCTCCCGAGGTGTGATCGTTGCCCAAGCGCATTACGATCAGCCGCGGCATTTGGCCCGATTTTTCGTAATCGCCCAGCTCGCTCAGAAACACCTTGGCGCGTTCGACATCCGGAAAACCCTGGTCGTATCCGCGAAAGAAACGGTTGGTGACTTTCGCCAGAACAGGATCGCGCACCGCCGCGATCTGCTCGGCGCCTGCCGGGGCGTTCGGCTTATTCTCCACCCAATAACCGAAGTTGCGCAGCGAAAGACCGGCGAGCGCGGCATTGGTCCAGAGATAACCGGCGGGAGGAGCGGCCGTGGGCTCCTGGCCTTCGAAATCGTATTCCTGGCGGCGCCGCGCGGAATTGCTGGGCCACAGCTTTTCCACGTAATCGTTGGCGATCGCGGCGGTGGACCAATGATGCCCGTCGGCGCTGATATCGGCATTCACGTAGAAGTTATCGAACAGGACGAATTCGCGCGCCAGCTTGTGATGGTTGGGAGTGACGTTTTCGCCGAACAGCACCAGGGAAGGATCGCCGTTGCCTTCTTTCATATCGCCCAATACCTGGTCGTAGGAGCGGTTCTCCTTGACGATATAGATGACATGCTCGATGGCCGGCAGCGGGTTGGGCTGGTCGAGCCTGGCATCGGTATAGGGCGTATCGGCGAAAACGGTTTTCGTCCAGGCGCCTAATTTAGCGCTTAGCTTATCGGGGGAAGCCGCATCTTCAATAAACGACGCGCTGCCGGTTTGCAACCGGCCCACATAGGCCGCCGACTTGCCGCCGGCGGTCACTAAATCCGTTCCCTTCGGATTCGCGTAAGAGCGCAGGCCTTTGCCATTCAGCACGACGAGCGTCCCATTCCGCAGGGCGCGCACCGCCGTCGGATACCAGCCCGTGGGAATGAAACCCTGGATGGTGGAGCGCTCACCGGAAACATCGGCCACCGCCACGGCGTTGGCGTCCGAGCAGGCAATATACAAATAGCGCGCATCGGGACTGAGGCCCAGAGCCGAGGGAGTCATGCCCACCGGCTGGCGCGGAGTTAGGGAAACGTTGATGGTCTCGAGGAGGCCCAGATCCTTTGTCTTGCTGACGCCGACGGCGTACACGTTATTGGTATTGGCCGCGGCCACGAAAATGCGCGCATCCCAGGTTGGCTCGCCTTCGGCTACATCGGGCGGGCTCGCTCCGCCGCGCCAGACCATATCGGTAGGATGCTGGCCGATTCGTACCAGCGCCAATCGCTGGCCGGTAGCGGCATCGTAGTGGCCCAGAGTGCCATCGGTCCAGTGAGTGACGAATAGCGATTTGCCATCGGGGTGAAACAGAATCCGGTAGGGGCGGCGGCCGGTTTTGAAGCGCAGGATGACGGCGCCCGATTGGGGATTCACCACGACGATGCCATCGTGAAACACGTCGGCTGCGTACAGCAGGCGGCCATCGGGCGAGAGAGCGACGTCGCCCACGAGGTCGCGCGCGGAGCGTTCGTTCCGCGGGATGACGGTGAAGGCGCGGCCGGGCTGCAGGCTGCCCTCGCGGAACAGAAATTCGAAGACCGAACCGGTGGAGCCGCCGCCGACGTAGACGCGGTCGCCCGCGGGGGAAAACGCCAGCCCCAGCCAGCCGTCCGCCACGGGCACGGTTTGGACCACGGCGGCGGATGCGGTGTCGATCACGCTGATGGAAGGCGGCGCGTACCCGCCGTTGAGCACCAATAAATATTTGCCATCGGGAGACAGGGCCGATGCCATGGGGAGCGTGCTCAGTGGAATTTGTTTGCCGGCCGGTTCGAGGCGCCAGCCGCTATTGAGGAGGAAGCCGCCGCCGGGCAATGGACCGACCTGCTCTCTGGGCTCGGGTTGCGAAAGCAGAAAGCCCGCCGCCAGAGGCAGCACCAGAAGAAAAACCCGCTTCTTCATTGAATTTCTATTGTAGCCGCGCGTTGTGGGCCGCCACCCAGTTCCTTTTTGGTAGAACTGCGATCGCAAGCGATCTGGTGCTGTGGGCTGGGGACGGGTGGAAAGAGCGTGGCCCACCGCCAGGCTCGGGGTGATTCGGCTTGAAGGGAACGAGGCAACTGAAACGATGAAATTTGACGAACAAAGCCAATTCGACGGGGCGCGGAGCCGGTTGGACGGCACCGGGTTGGCGAAGAATGGGCGAAACGCGACGAACGAAGCCAATTCGAGCGAGCCTGGGGAGCCGGTTGGGGCGGAGGGCACCGAGGAATAGCGGAAATTTGACGAACAAACCCAATTCGAGCGGCGGCCGCCGGGGCACCGGGTCGGACGGCACCGGGCTGGCGAAGAATGGGCGAAACGCGACGAACGAAGCCAATTTGACGAGGGCGAGGATGCAACGCTGAATTTCGATTTTTTGCTTTTGCGAAATCGTTCATTGCGGGTACCGGTCATCTCGAATACTGCCGGTTCTATTATCCCGTAGGGTCAGGCGAATTTCGGGTCCGGAATGCTGCAGGTAACTCGGCAACTATTAGAGTGGAAACGAGTTAGTAATTTTCAGCCAGACTCGAATTGGCTGTGATCGCCCCGACGGGGGGAATCCGGCAGCAAGGTTATGTGCCCGAGGTCGCGAACCACAGCAGCTGTAGGTATTGCACTTTGGGTTACGCCGAATAACAGCCGGGCCTCTGCCGTTGACGGCGGCGGCCGCCGGCCAGATCCCCCCGGTTGACTGGGACCAGCAGAAGGCGGAGATCCTGCGCGCGCGAACGTGGGGGCGCGGCTCAGGGGAACGGCAGCAAGCGCCCTATATTAATCCTTGGCCATACCGATGTGGTGGGAGTGCAGCGCGAAAAATGGCCTGTGGACGCGCTGGAACAGGTGAGCAAGCGCGTGTTCCCGGGCGCGACCGTTCTGCCTACCATGTCCACGGGAGCGACCGACATGGCGCAACTGCGCGCAAAAGGGGTTCGGTGTTACGGCATAGGCCCCGCCCGCACGGAGCAGGACTCGACGAATTACGGCGCGCACGGCGATGTGGAACGGATTCCGGAAGCATCGCTTTACCAGTTTGTGGAGTTTGCCTGGAACGCGGTAACGGCCGTGGCGGTTTCGAAGTAGAGACACGCGCGCTCCCTCAAGCGCCTACCGGCACTCCATAGAGGCCGCGCCGGAAAATATACTCCAACACGGCATCCGGGATCTGTTCCGGCCGTTGGCCGGAGGCGAGGGCCGCGCGGATTTCGGATGAGGAGACCGGCAATTCCAGAGTTTCCAGACGTTCCACGCGCGCTCCTTCCGGAATGCGATAGCGGTGGCCGGGCCGGCTCACCACAATAAACGCTACGAGCCGGATCAATTCGCGCCAGCGGCGCCAGGTTCCAATTTCGGCGAAGGCGTCGGCGCCGATCAGAAAAAACAGCCGATCTTTGGGGGACAACGTGGGGAGCAGCTTTTGCACGGTATCGATGGAGTAGCTTCGCCCCGCGCCCGCTTCGAGGCGGGAAACCTCGAAGCGCGCATCGCCCTGGGTGGCCAGTTCGGCCATGCGAACGCGGTCCTCGTAAGGAGCGAAGGTCGCCCCGGATTTGTGCGGCGGATTGCCGGCCGGGACAAACAGCACGCGATCGAGGCGGAAACGGGCGGCCGCCTCGCGAGCCATGGCAATGTGGGCTTTGTGGATGGGGTCGAAGGTGCCGCCGAAGAGCGCCAGGCGCACTTCTTAGGTTCTCTCGATTTTGACCGAGTTGATGCGGACTTCTTTATTCGGCCGGTCCTGGCGGTCGCGCGCCACCTTGGAGATTTTCTGCACGACATCGTAGCCTTCGACGATTTCCCCAAATACGCTGTGGCGGTTATCGAGGTGGGGCGTGGGGGCGACGGTGATGAAGAACTGGCTGCCGTTGGTATTGGGCCCGGCATTGGCCATGGAAAGAATGCCGGGTTTGGAATGCCGCAGCGCGGGGTGAAACTCGTCGGCGAATTTGTAGCCAGGGCCACCGCGGCCGGTACCGGTAGGATCGCCGCCCTGAATCATGAAGCCGTCGATGACGCGGTGAAAGATGGTGCCATCGTAAAACGGCTTGCCGGTCTTGGCGCCCTCGGCCAGGCCGACAAAATTCTCCACCGTGTGGGGGGCTTCGCCGGCGAAGAGCTTCGCCTTGAACTTGCCCTCCGTGGTATCGAAGGCTGCGTAGATTTCATTGGCCATAGGAGCGATTGTAGCAACTGGCCGGTCCCGCCGAAGTTCAGGATGACTGAAGGGGTGTGACACTACCGTTTTCGGCCGGCGGGCATGCTCGGCGCTACCCGAGCAGCGCCTCTACGTGCGCCGCCGCCGCGGAACCCAAGCCGGCAAGGTTATAGCCGCCCTCGAGCACCGAAACCAAACGGCCGCCGGCGTGCTCTTCGGCAATGGCCATAACGGCTCGGGTCAGATCGGTAAAATCGCGGTCGGTCAAGGTGAAAGCGCCGAGCAGGTCGTCGATGCGGGAATCGAATCCGGCCGAAATCATCACCAGGTCCGGCCGGAATTTGCGCGCGGCGGGCAGGAGCGAATTCTCTACCGCGCCCAGAATCTCCTTTCTGCCGGAACCGGCGGGGAACGGGAAATTCATGGTGTAACCTTTGCCCGCCCCTTCGCCGGTCTCATCGGCGCGGCCGGTGCCCGGATAGAGCGGCCATTGGTGCGTGCTGAAGAACAGGACCGTTGGGTCCGAATAGAAAGTGTCCTGCGTGCCGTTGCCGTGGTGCACATCCCAATCCACGATCAGCACGCGCTGGAGGCCGTGCCGGCGCTGGGCGTAGCGGGCGCCGATGGCGACGTTGTTCACGATGCAGAATCCCATGCCGCGCGTGGGGGTGGCATGGTGGCCCGGAGGCCGCACCACGCAGAAAGCGTTGCGGGACTGGCCCGTGGCGGCCGCATCCACCGCGTTTAAAACGCCGCCCGCGGCGAGCAGCGCCAGTTCCCAGGAATTCCGCGTTACATCGGTGTCGCCGGTCCTGAGGTAAGGATATCCGGAGGCGATATCGTGCTCCGCCGCCGCCAGATATTCCGGAGTGTGCACCAGCAGCAGTTCTTCGGGGGTGGCGGAACGCGCGGGCAGCGTTGTCAGGCGGTCCAGAAGACGGTTGTTCCGCAGCGCGTCCATAACGGCATCGAAGCGCTCCGGGCGCTCGGGATGTTGGCGCCCGGCCAGGTGCTCGCGGCAGCGCGCGTCGGCATAAAGAGCGGTGGCGTTCGTTCGGGGCATGCTATACACCTCGGCGGTTTCCATAAAGTTCGATATGGAGCCGCGGGCTGAAGCGGTAGCCTTCCGTTTTGCAGATGCCGGTAAGCCACGCGCCGCGCTCCCGCAGCGTTTCCCGATCCGTGCCTTCCGGCATGAGGATCACGCGCCGCGGATCGGCGTGGAGGCGCGCCACCAGCGGGCGGATCTCTTCCAGATCGGCCGGCGCGGCGACTACGAACTTCAGTTGATACGGGTAGCGGAGCAGGAGTTGGGAGAGCGCTGCGAAGTTGATCCGCAGCCGTTCGTGCAGCGCGGCCCATCGCGGATCGGCCGCGGGAACGGAATTGGCCAGCTTCGGGCTGATGCTCATCAGGTCGCAAGCAACGGGTTTGAAAACGGTCCCGGCCGTTTCGACGGTGATGTGCAATCCAAGCTCCCGCAGCCGTTCGGTAAGCGGCACGATTTCCGGCGCGATCATGGGTTCGCCGCCTGTGACCACCACGTGTCTCGCGGGATGCTTCTTCACTTCGGCGGCGATCTGTTCAATCGAGAGTTCGTGCCCCTCGGGGTTCCACGACGTGTACGGGGTGTCGCACCAGACGCAACGCAGGTTGCAGCCGCTGGCGCGCACGAACACCGAAGGCACGCCCACCAGCGTTCCTTCCCCCTGCACGGAATAGAACAGCTCAGCGATCTTCAACGCCCGCCTCTTGGAAGCCCTTGCGCCGCAGCAGGCAGGCATCGCATTCCCCGCACGGGCGGCCATCCGGCAGCGGATCGTAGCAGCTATGGGTGAGACCGAACGGAACACGCAACTCGTGGGCGAGCCGCACGATTTGCGCCTTCGTGAGATCGATCAGCGGCGTATGAATCCGCAGGCGGGTGCGCCCTTCCACGCCGGCCTTGGTGGCCAGATTCGCCATGCGCTCGTAGGCTGCGATGAACTCGCGCCGGCAATCCGGATAGCCGGAATAATCGAGCGCGTTCACGCCGATGAAAATATCCGCCGAACCGAGCACCTCCGCCCAGGCGAGCGCGAACGATAGAAAAATCGTATTGCGCGCCGGAACGTAAGTGACCGGAATTCCCTGCCCCATCTCTTCGAACGAGCGCGCCTTGGGCACGGCGATATCGCCGGTGAGCGCCGAACCTCCAATAGCGTCCAGCGATATCCGGGCGACGATGTGCCGCGCCGCGCCCAGGCAAGCCGCCACTTTGGCCGCCGCCTCCAGTTCCACCCGGTGGCGCTGGCCGTAATCGAACGAAAGCGCGTAGGATTCGAAGCCCTCGCGGCGCGCGCAGGCCAGGCATGTAGCCGAATCGAGGCCACCGCTCAGCAGGCAAACAGCTTTCTTCACGGAACCTCTACGGCCACCTTAGTGAGCCACCAGAAAGCGGAAAACCGTGGTCTCCTCGAACTCGCGGCCGGGGTGCAGCACCACGGAGGGAAACTCCGGCTTGTTGGGCGAATCGGGGAAATGCTGGGTCTCGAGACAAAAAGCTCCGCGGTGCGGATATACTTTGCCCCCTTTGCCGCGAACCTTCCCATCGAGGAAATTGCCGGTGTAGAGTTGAACGCCCGGTTCGGTAGTAGAGACTTCGAGGACGCGCCCGCTTTCCGGCTCTTCCACGCGGGCAGCCAGTTGCAGGCGGTTCGCTTGCTTGCCGTTCGCTTGAGTATCCAGCACAAAATTGTGGTCGTATCCCCGCCCGCGCTGCAACTGCTCATCCTTCTGCCCGATGCGGGCGCCAATTGCCATGGGAGCGCGGAAATCGAATGGCGTTCCAGCCACGGAGCGCAGTTCGCCGGTGGGAATGAGCCCGCTATCCACAGGAGTAAAGCGGCTCGCATGAATCGTGAGCACGTGGCCGAGAATGTCGCCCGCTCCGGCCCCTTTCAAATTGAAATAGGAGTGGTTGGTGAGATTGACAACCGTGTCCTTATCGGTCACGGCGCGGTAGTCGATGCGCAACTCATTAGCATCGTTCCAATGGTAAGTCACGGTGGCGGTCAGGTTGCCGGGAAATCCCTCCTCGCCATCTTTGCTGTGGTACGTCAATTCCAGCCCGCCATCCGGCAGAACACGCGGCGCCCACAGACGTTTGTCGAAGCCGTGGGAGCCGCCGTGCAGGGAGTTGGCGCCATCGTTTTTTTCGAGCTGGTAGGCGACGCCATCGAGCGTAAACCGGGCGCCTCCGATGCGGTTCGCATACCGGCCGATCAAGGCGCCGAAGAAGGTGCCGCCATTTGAAAGATACTCGGCGAGCGAATCGAAGCCGAGCACGACGTCGGCCAGTTTTCCGGCGCGATCCGGCACGGAGAGAGAAACGATCCGCCCGCCGTAATTGGTGATCCGCGCCTCGACGCGATTCGCGTTGGCAAGAGTGTAGATGTAAGCAACGCTCCCGTCGGGCAGCTTGCCGAACTCGGCCTGGGTGGGTGTGGTGGCTCCGGTCATAAGGTTGGCTCCCGCCAGCAGGAAAAGCGCGGGCCAGCAAGTGCGCATTCCATTAGTGTAGCGGCTGGCGGGCGCCACTTCAGCGGCGGCGGGTTGCAAGCGCCTCTGGACGGAGAACCTTGAAAAGGGTCGCGTCATTGGCGGCGTGGAATCCGAAATCCCTTGAGGCGCTGAACACTCCAACAGGCTACCGCCGGCCCCCCACAATAGAAGCTAAGAGCACGGCCAGGATGCCGCTAACGAAAATCCCGTCAAACGTTCCCGCGCCTCCGATGGAGGCCACGGGCGCGCCCAGACCCTGAATCCGCCCGAGATTCAGCAGATCCGCGCCGATCAAGGTCCCGAGGCTTCCCGCAATGTAGGCCAGCGGAGCCGCCCGCCGCCAGCCCAGCACGATGGCCACAACGGCCGCCACAAGTGGCGGAATAAACGTCGGGACGCTGATGCCCACGCCCCGGACCGGCTGCGCCAGTTCATGAGTCACGGCCGCTACCGCCGCGATGGCCAGCACGCCGCGCACATAAAGATCGTTCTTCACCATCAGGTACAGCGAGAGGATGGTGGGAATGATCGCCCCGCCCAGGTTCACCGCGACGATCGTGCCTGGGTACGCCTGCACCTCCGGAACGACCCAGCGAATCCCGAAATAATCGATGTACCTTTGGGTCACCAGGTGCTCGGGCCGCATTTGGGCAACCGGAATGTTGATCGCGCTGCCCAACAGTGAGAGCAGCAAGACCAGCAGCACGTAGCGATGCGGGATGCCCATGCGCTCATAGGCGTACCCCAGCAGGCCGATTTCGACGAACGTGACCAGAAAGAAGAACAGCAGCCCGAGCAGCAGCAGGAAGGGCCAAGCTAAGGGGAAGTAGTGCATACGGGGAATGCGGCCCCCTCGGTCTGCAGCTTGTCGCGGAACGCCTCGAGAGCCGGGAGTTGTGCGAACAAAGGCGCCGCCGAAACCGCGAGCAGAGCAAGCCAGCGCACATGGCCGTTAGCCTACCACGGAACCGCTGAGACCCGCTCCAACCGGCGGGGGCTGTCCGGAATGGAACCTCGATTATACAATACCTGTGGAGGAGGATTCGATGAGAACTATCGCAAGAAGTTTATGCGTTTTCTCACTCGCAGTTGCCGGAGTTGTCACAGGATTCGCGCAGAGCGGCAGCGCCAACCGCGCCGGTCCGCAGCCGGGAAACGCTTCCGAGACCCGAATCGCGCAGGAGGTCCACCATCAACTGGTTCTTTTGCCGTACTACACGGTCTTCGATAACCTTGGGTACAAAATAGAGGGCTCTACGGTTACGCTTACTGGCCAAGTCACCCAGCCGGTCACGAAGGACGATGCGGCGTCGGCCGTGAAGCACATTGAGGGTGTTACGAGGGTTGTGAATCAGATCCAGGTGCTACCCCTTTCCCCCATGGATTGGCAGATCCGGCGGGCGGAATTCCGTGCGATCTACGGCGCGCCTGGTTTTGAGAAATATGCCAACCAGGCCGTGCCACCGATCCATATCATTGTCGATAACGGCCACGTGACACTGGTTGGCGTAGTTCTGAACCAAATGGATAAGCAGCTCGCGTACACGCGCGCCAATGCGGTTCCGAACGTGTTTTCCGTGACCAACGAACTGCAAGTTGAGAATCGGTGATCGACTGGAAAGATAAATGACGGACAGGATCAATAGTTGGCAGGCCGCAGCGTCCGCCAACTAACTTTTCTGAACCCGAACGGCTAGGAACCGAGGAGGGATAGCGGGTGGTACCCGCCAGGGAAGTTGCGGCGCGGTTCTTCTTTGGCAGCCTCATTTATGGTAGTTCTAGTCGCCTGGTGGTAGTACGAGAGAATAGCACTCTCGTCATAGTCAATAGCCCGCGCATATTGACGGATATAGCTCGTATTGTAAATTCCACCCGGAAGCTTATTGAACTCCCCCCGTTCAATGGCTTCCAAAGACCGGACGCTGATTTTGGTGGATTCGGCTATTTGGGCAAGCGAAATTCCGCGATTTCGCCGGATGGTGGCTAAGCCAAGGACGCTGCGATCATCTTCCATGTTTCCCGCCTCTTGCGCGGCCTGGGGGAACGGGGGGTGCTCCTTCGGACCGAGCCCTGACCTGTTAATAACCTAACAATATATCACTAGAGTCCGTTTGATAAACTCTTTATCGCATGGATATTTCGCGGCGGGCCTTCGGCGCATCCCTTCTGGGCGGCATGGCATTCCGGGCGCTGGCTTTACCTCCCCGCCCCCAACTTTCCGTACTAATAGTACTACAACAATTTTGCTCCAATTACCTCGATATCGGTTGGGGTGACTTCGGTACTGGTGGGTTTCGGCGCCTGATCGAGCAGGGCACATTTTTCCCGGATTGCCGCCACCTGGCGTCGAGCTTCACGGCCAGTTCGCTGGCAACTCTGGCGACCGGGGCATGGCCGGCACAACATGGGATAGTGGCCGATACCTGGTATGACCGGGCATCCGGGCGGCCGGTCCGGCCTTCCGAGGAGGATTTGCGGGCGACCACGCTGGCGGCGCAGTTCACCGAAGCAGGAGGCTCGCGCCTGTTTGCGGTCTCGCTCGACCGGGCCGAGGCGGCGCTGTTCGCGGGCACGCCGGCGGCCTGGCTTTATTGGATGGACGACGAAGGCGGGTTTGCGGCGAATGCGCCGAACGCGGCTTGGGTGAGCGAGTACAACCGGACGAAGCCGGTGGAGTCGCTCCACAACGCGCCCTGGTTGGCTCTGGGAGCTCCCGCGGATGCGCCGCCGCTGCGCACGCTCACTTATGAAGAGGCCCGCCCGCACGAATTCGTGCAACTATATAAAGCGTCGCCTTTCGCGCAAGCGGCGCAGTTTGCGATCACGCAGGAGTTGATCGCGCGAGAGCGTATTGGCCAGACCAATACCTTCGATTTTGTCATGCTGCTGCTGGGATCGACCGCGCTGCTGGGTTACGAGACCGGCTCCGTCTCGCCTCTGATGCAGCAGATGACGCTTCACCTGGACCGCCAACTCGAGGCGTTCCTGAACCAACTGGACCGCACCGTGGGAGCGGGCCAGTACAATTTGGTGATTGCCGGTGGACACGGGGCGCCGCCGGCGCCGGCCGCGGAATCCCGCCCCCGCATGGCGGTGAATGGGGAATTACTGGCGCAAGCCATCCAGCAGCGGCTCGAGCAGGGCGGCAACGGGCACATCGCGCGCTATTTGTATCCGTTCCTATACCTCGATGTGGAAGGCTACGCCGCGCCCGAACTCACGCGCCGCGCGGCGGGCAGGGCTGCGCTCGAACAGCCCGCCGTGGCCGCCTATTACACCGCCGATGGGGAATGTTCGATTCACGACGACTGGGAGAACCGCTTCCGCAACAGTTTTTACCCCGGGCGCTCGGGGGACGTGATGCTTTCCTACCGGCCCGAATACGTGGAGGATTATGGAGCGGGCCGCGGCGTCTCGTACGGCTCGCTTTACAACTACGATATCCGGGTCCCATTGTGTTTTTACGGCCCGCAGTTTCGCCCGCGGCTGGTGGAACACCCCGTGCAGGCGATCGATGTGGCGCCCACCCTGGCCCGAGCGAGCGGTATGCCGGTGCCGTCTTCGAGCCTGGGGCGCGTGCTGGGCGAAGCGTTCGCCGGAGACGACCTGGCGGCGGAAACCGGGCCTCCGCCGGTCTCTAGATGAACGCCGCCGACGCCGCGCTGGCGGTTACGCTGTGCGGAATCCAGTTGCGCAACCCGGTAATTGCCGCCTCCGGGACCTTCGCTTACGGCCTGGAATTCGAAAAACTGGTGGACCTCGATCGCCTGGGCGGGCTGGTGGTGAAAGGCCTCTCGCGCGAGCCCATCGAAGGCAATCAGCCGCCACGGCTGTGGGAAACACGCGCGGGCATGCTTAACTCCGTGGGCCTGCAAAATATGGGTGTGCGGGCCTTTGTGCGCGACCGGCTGCCGGGACTTGCGAAGCTCCATACGGCAGTATTTGCGAACATCTTCGGATATGAGACAGAGGACTACGTGGAAGTGGCGCGGATCCTCGAAGGACAGGCCGGCCTGGCGGGATACGAACTGAACGTTTCTTGCCCCAACACCCGCCATGGCGGCATCTATTTTTCGAGCGACCCGGCGTTGTTGAGTGAAGTGGTAGCCGAGGTCAAAAAAGTAGCGAGCCGGCCGGTGATCGTTAAGCTTTCGCCGAACGTGAGCGCGATCGAGCCGCTGGCCCGGGCGGCCGAATCGGCGGGGGCCGATGCGCTTTCGCTGGTGAACACGTTTGTCGCCCTGGCGATCGATCCGCATACCCGCCGGCCGCGACTGGGCGCGGGGATGGGCGGCCTTTCCGGGCCGGCGATCAAGCCGATTGCGCTGCGCATGGTCTGGCAGGCGGCGCGCGCGGTGCGCATCCCGGTAATCGGTTTGGGCGGCATCGCCAGCGGCACGGACGCCGCCGAATTTCTGATTGCCGGCGCTTCCGCTGTCCAGGTGGGCACTGCGACCTTCTGGGACCCGCGCGCGCCCGTGCGAATCGCGCGCGAATTGGGCAGTTTTTTGCGCAAAGAGAAGATTGCCTCGGTGCGAGCGCTGGTGGGGAGCATCGAAATTTAGGTCCAGAGCCGCACGAATTTTCAGACCGGCAGCCGGCGCGAGACACCTCCTGGCGAGAAGTGTACGACCGGCGATGAATCGGGAGCGGGCAAGCCCGCGGCTCTGGTGAGATCTTCGTCAAAGCCGATCACCCGTGCGTGGCGCAACGGCCAAACCGGATGCTCCACGCGCGCGCAGACCAGCCGCCCCCGACGCACCGCAAACAGGCGGAAGCGCGCGGTTAGAAAGTGATCGAATTCGCCGGGATCGAGGGCACGATTCCAGTGCCGTTTGGATGCCGCACATAGGTGCGGCAATTGGTCTCCGGAAAATTCGAAAGCCAGGGGCAGCGCGGGAAGCCACGGCGAATGCAGACGCCGCAGCCGAAACGGCGCGATTCCCACCCAAGCCATGCCATCGAACCGGTCCACTTCGAGCGGCTGCGGCAGGAGGCGCTCGACCGCTTCCGGGCGATAGCGGAAATGCAGAAACGTGAGATCGTTCCAGCTTTGTATCATCTCCGGGCAGCGCACCGGTTCCACAGCCGGATAGGGCATAGGGCATGGCACGAATTTCCAGTATGGCCGCTTAGTAACGCGCGGGCCCAACCCGCTTATCCGACCCGCTTGCCACGCAGGACCAGATCCGTGAATTGCTTTAGGATGTCCCGGTAACGGTCGAGCGCCTGCGCCTCCGCGGCCAGCGCCTGCTGCAAGTCTTCGCCGCCGGCAGGGTCGTTCGGAAATTTCCTGTATTTGTCCGCGAGGGCTTTGCTTTTCGCCGCCGCAGACTGGTATGCCTGTTGGGCTTCCAACAACTTACGGCGCATTTCCAATTCGATTTGCGTGCGATTAGCCGGAGACATCTCAAGAGACACTCTGGGTATAGACTAGATCTTCTGGTACGATCTGTAAATCGTATATTTGGCTTATGTCCGGTTCCCGCTCTGATTGTCATAATCCTAACTGGAGAACTCAATGAAAGCCGTTTACACAATGGCAGCCGCGATCGCCGCGGCCGTGCCGCTGGCCGGCCTCGCTCAGGCCCAGGTGACGCTCAACTCGGTGCGGGTGGGCGCCAAAGACACGGTTGCGGTGGCGAAATTTTATGAGGCCGCGTTTGGAATGCACGAGGTGAATCGGATCGAAGCGCCCGCGGGCCCGGAGATCTTCGTGAACTTCGGCACGACCGTGGATGCCGCGAAAGCCAACAAAAGCGAGCCGATCGTGATCATGCATCGCGACTCCGACGATATCAAGGATTCCATCCCTCACGTGATCCTGAACGTGAAGAATATGGCGTCAACCGCCGCCGCGATCAAAGCCGCGGGCGGGTCGATGGTTTCCGAGCCTCGTCCGTTCCGCAACACCGGCATTGTAATCGGCATCGCCATGGATCCGGCCGGCAACCGCATCGAGTTGATTCAACGCTGAGAATTCACTTAGCCTTCAACTGCTCCGGCAGCACTGCGTAGCCTTCGGGCGGAGGATAGAGCGTGAGCAGCAGTTCCAGCCGGCGCCGCAGATAGCGGCTGGGCATCTGCCGCGGGCCGGTTTCCACGTCGATGTCGCAGCAGGTGCCGTGCAGATAAAGCGTCATGGTATCTTCAAACGCCTGGCGGGCATATTCGCGGAACAGCTTGGTTTCCTTGCGAACATTCGATTGCCGCCGCAGCAGCGATTGCTTCAAATGCCAGCTCCGCTCGTCGACTTCGCCGTGCACTTCCGCCGTCAATTCCTCGCGGATGGTGCGGTAGAAGCGCTCCTGCACTTCCTGCGGCCAGCGATCGGCGAGTAGCGAAGCCATGGCGCTATAGAACTGGTAATGATAATCGGCCACCTCGATATCTTTAATTCCAAATACCAGCACGATGAGGTCTTCCTCCTCCCAAAGCGCATAGGGCGCCAGGCGCGATTCGGGAGGCCGCTCGAAACTGACGGCGTCACGGGAAGAGCGCGGCCCATTACCCACAGTGCCCTTTTCGAGGTAAGGCGCCAAAATAATGTGCAAAGCCGGAAGTGAAGCGATTGCCGCCGGCGGAAGCGCGGCAATGGGATCGTGAAGGTAGTGGCGCAAATCTTCTTCCGGCATGGGTGTGATGGAGAAGTACGAGAATTTGCCGGTGAGCGGTATCATTTCACTCCGGCAACGCTGGATGAGCTCTTCAATTGTCATGCGGGAGGGGTCAGCGGCGTTCGACATGCCCGGTTCGATTGTAGCGGATTGTAAGGGGAGTGCGCCGGTCTCGAAAAGATCGATTTTTTGAAGAGTGGCTCCGCACCGCGGGGCCCGACGAACCGCTTGATCGCACGGAGCCACCGACAGGGGAGAAGGAAACTTCTGGACGCCTGTCAATATATTGGATGCAGCCTGCGCCAGTTTGGTTATAGCCAGTATTGCCACTGTCCGGCTATGAGTACGTAGGCAGCCAGTACCCCATTTGTAACCGAGTGCGCCAAAATGCAGTCGGCGAGATTCCTGGCGCGAACAATCCAGAGATTGTAAGCCACGCCCGCCAGCAGGCCGACCTCCCAGTAAGGCCCGTGTTCGGAAGCGAACAGCAGCGCCACAATCCAGAATGCGCCTGCCTGGTAGGTCCCCAACGGAATTTTGAGGAACTGCCGATCGATTAACCAGCGCATCAGCCAGCCTCGCCAGAACAGTTCTTCGAGGATAGGCACGAGGATCACGCTGGAAAAAATGCGGACGCCGAGGAATAGGGGACTGCGTTGAGCTGCAGGCGGCAGAGAACTGGCCGGGTGGCCGAGGATCGAGTTATCGAACAGCCAGAAGTGGCGATAAGCAGGTCCGAACAGCAGATCGGGACCGATCCAGATGGCAAACACACCGATCCCTACGCCAAGGCTGGCGAGAACATACGAGGGTTTCAGAGAGAGGTAGGGGCGCGAAAGGAGCAGAATGGCGCCGAGCACGATGGCGGATCGGACAGGGAAGAGCACTTCCGGAGACAGGGGCAACGCGATCATCGCCACGTAAATGGCAAAGGGAACGACGTAGGCTGCGGTGGGATTCCGGCCGGCCGGGCTCATCGGGCGTTGCGGCGGCTATTGGAGTTGGCAGGCGAAAGCGCCTGCCCCACTTTGGAGTTGGTGGACGGAACCACCTGCGCAATTTTCGATGCCGGCGGCCTGGCATTGATCACGGGCACCAGCCAATGCCGCTCCTCCGGCTCCGCGGGCCGCGCATGGGCCGCGAATTCGCGGTTCAGAGTGGCTACAAACTCCTGGATCTGCACCTGCATCTCGTTCATCTTCTGGCGCATATTGAGGATGATCTCCACCCCCGCGAGATTCACGCCGAGATCGCGCGTGAGATGCAGAATGATTTCCAGGCGTTCGAGATCTTCTTCCGTGTACAGACGCGTATTGCCTTCGCTGCGCGATGGCTTCAGCAGCCCCTCGCGCTCATAGAGCCGCAAGGTCTGCGGGTGGATCTGGTATTGCTCGGCCACCGCCGAGATCATGTAGGCGGCTTTCGTTCTGTCCCTGGGGGTGCGGTCTCTGGAGGAGCGTTCTCTGGCGGATTTCGGTTTCGGCATGGGATCACACCTGAGACCAGATTCCGGCGCGCGGATCTTCCGGGTGGAGGCGGGCCATCTCGCGCAGCAATTCGCGGGTGCGCTCGTCGCGCGGATCGGGCGCCTCGACGGTCACTTCCACGATCTGATCGCCGCGCGCGCCGGTGCGCGAGTTCAGTACGCCTTTTTCCCGCAAGCGGAACCGCTGGCCGTTGCGCGTCCCTTGGGGGATTTTCAGTTGGGCGCGGCCATCGATGGTAGGCACTTCGATTTTGGCCCCCAGCGCCGCTTCCCAAACGCTGAGCGGAACTTTGATTTCGATGTTATCGCCTTCGCGGTGGAAGAACGGATGTTCCTCCACCCTGGTCGTGATGTAGAGATCGCCCGCCGGCGCGCCCTGCGTGCCGGCGTTTCCTTTGCCGGGCACGCGCAGACGCGAGCCGTTGCGGGCGCCGGCCGGTATCCGCACTTCAACGGTTTCCGTACGGGTCACGCGGCCATCGCCGCCGCAAGTGGGACAGCGATTGCCTAACTTACCGGCGCCGCCGCAGCGCGGGCAGGTGAGATTGAAACGCATGGCCCCGGCCATCTGCGAGACGTTGCCGGCGCCTTTGCATTCCGGACAGGTGGATTCGCCCGCACCGGAAGAAGCATTGCCGCCGCCATGGCAGGTTTGGCAAACCTCGTAGCGGGTGATATTCATGCGAGCCTGGGTGCCGCGGATCGCCTGCCAGAAATCGATATCCATTACGTATTCAAGATCGCTGCCCTTTTCGGCCCGCGGTTGGCCGGCCGCCCGGCCGCCGAAAAACTGCGAAAAGATATCGCGGAACCCGCCGGCGCCGGTCTCGGTGCGGCGTCCCCCGGCGGCGCCCGCTCCCGCGCCGCTGAAGATGTCGGAGAAATCGAACCCGCCGAAATCCATATTTGGCGTGGGTCCGCGGCCTGGGCCGCCCGCTCCGGCGCCGGCAAACCCGTTTTCCGAATAGAACCCGTATTGATCGTACATCTGGCGCTTCTTGGAGTCGCTCAGCACGTCATAGGCTTCCTGCACGTTCTTGAAGCGCTCTTCGGCGGACTTGTCGCCCGGGTTCAGATCGGGATGATACTTCCGTGCCAGTTTCCGGTACGCTTTGCGGATTTCATCGGCGGAAGCGCCCTTGGGGACCCCGAGGGTTTCGTAATAATCGTGTTTGGATGCCGTTGGCATAGCTGTCAGCGATCCGCTTTCAGCTATCAGCCAGCAACCGCCAGCTTCAGGTCTTAGCTGAAAGCTGGCGGCTGAAGGCTGAGAGCTTCTTTACTTCTTATCGTCCACGTCGACGAACTCCGCGTCGACCACATTATCCTTGCCTCTGCCCTGGTCGCCGCCGGGCGCGTTTCCATCGCTCGAAGGTGGCGCCTGGCCGCCCGGTTGCTGCGCAGTCGACTTGTACATGGCTTCCGCCAGCTTATGGCTGGCCGTGGTCAGCCGGTCCGTGGTGCTGTTGATGCGATCGGGATCGTTTTCGGCAATCGCCTTTTTCGTCTCTTCGATAGCCGTTTCGATCTCCTTGGCCTCGGCCTCGCTGATCTTGCCGCGATGCTCCTTCAACGTTTTCTCCACGTTGTAGACCATCGCATCGGCGCGGTTTTTGGCCTCGATGGTGTCCCGCTGCTTGCGGTCCTCGGCCGCGTGCAATTCGGCATCGCGCGCCATCTTCTCCACTTCGTCCTTGGACAGGCCGGAAGAAGAGGTGATGGTAATCTTCTGCTCGTTGTTGGTGGCGCGGTCCTTGGCAGTCACGTTCAGGATGCCATTGGCGTCGATATCGAAAGTCACTTCGATCTGCGGGATACCGCGCGGCGCGGGCGGAATGTTGCCGAGCTGGAAGACACCCAGCAGCCGGTTGTCGCGCGCCATGGCACGCTCGCCCTGGTAAACCTTGATTTCCACTGAGGGCTGGTTATCGGCCGCCGTGGAGAAGACCTCGCTCTTGCGCGTGGGAATGGTGGTGTTGCGCTCGATCAGCTTGGTAAATACGCCGCCCAGCGTCTCGATGCCGAGCGAAAGCGGAGTGACATCGAGCAGCAGCACATCTTTTACTTCGCCGCCCAGCACGCCGCCCTGCACCGCGGCGCCCACCGCCACGACTTCATCCGGGTTCACACCCTTGTGCGGCTCCTTGCCGAACAACTCGCGCACCAGTTGCTGGATGCGCGGCATGCGGGTCTGGCCGCCGACCAGCACGACTTCATCGATCTGCTGCGGCGTCACGTTCGCGTCCGCCATGGCCTGCTTGCACGGCCCCACCGAGCGCTGGACGATGTCCTCAACCATCTGCTCGAAACGGGAGCGCGTCAGCTTCATTTGCAGGTGCTTGGGCCCGGACGCGTCGGCCGTAATAAACGGCAGGTTGATCTCGGTTTCGAGGAGCGTGGAAAGCTCCATCTTGGCCTTTTCCGCGGCCTCTTTCAGACGTTGCAGCGCCATCTGATCGCGGGAAAGGTCGATTGCGTTCTCTTTTTTGAACTCCGCCACAATCCAGTCGATAATCCGCTGGTCGATGTTGTCGCCGCCCAAGTGAGTGTCGCCATTGGTGGATTTCACTTCCACCACGCCTTCACCGACTTCGAGGATCGAAATATCGAACGTGCCGCCGCCGAAATCGTAAACGGCAATCGTTTCGTTTTTCTTTTTGTCCAGCCCGTAAGCCAGCGCCGCGGCCGTGGGTTCATTGATGATGCGCTTAACATCCAGGCCGGCGATTTTGCCGGCGTCCTTGGTCGCCTGCCGCTGCGCATCGTTGAAGTACGCCGGCACCGTAATTACCGCTTCGGTCACCTTGCCGCCCAGATACGCCTCGGCGGCTTCCTTCAGCTTGGCGAGGATCATCGCGGAAATCTCCGGCGGCGAGTACTTTTTGCCGGAAATCTCAACGCGCGCGTCACTGCTATCGCCCCGGACGACCTTGTACGGCACCATTTTCATTTCTTCGGTGACTTCATCGTACCGGCGCCCCATAAAGCGCTTAATGGAAAAAACCGTGTTCTCGGGGTTGGTAATGGCCTGCCGCTTGGCAACTTGCCCCACCAGGCGCTCTCCGCTCTTGGTGAACGCTACGACCGACGGGGTCGTCCGCGCACCCTCCTGGTTTGCAATCACCGTGGGCTGCCCACCTTCCATCACAGCCACCACGGAGTTCGTGGTTCCCAGGTCAATACCAATGATCTTTGCCATGTTAGTCGAAAGCCTCCATGCTTAGCACAATCTCATTATTAAACCTTAGCGTATTTTTGTCAAGTTCGCGCCGAAGATTCCACTAAACTCTCTTGCCCGATTTTACGATTCTTTACCTCCCGGTGAGCTGCACTTCCCTGGTTCCGAGCGTCAGCAAGGGCATGAGGGTTCCATATTTTTTATCTTTGGCCTCAAGCGGACTTTCTACACAACATCCTTATACGCCAGAAACTTTGGAAAACACGGGAGATAGATGCTCCCAGGCTGCCGCAATCGATTACCATGGCCAATCCCGCCGGGCCGGGGAACTGCACTGCGATTTCTTCGATTTCGTCCCTTTTCCCGACGGCTCCTTGCTTTTCTTCCTCGGCGACATCGCGGGATACGGGCACAGCGCGAAAATGGTCGCGGCGGGCATTGGTGACCTGCTGCGTTCATCCGGCGGGGGTGAGCTGAAATCGCGGGTAGAAGAGATCAACCGCTCTGTCTGCGACCTTTCGCCGAACGGCCTTTACGTGACCCTGTTTTGTGCCTTTGCCGACCCACGGCGGAACCAGCTCACTTATGTGAACGCCGGCCATGAGCCGGCCATTCTGCTGAGTGGCCGTTCGCGCCGGCTGCGCCGTCTGGAGAACACCGGAACCGTTCTGGGACTCACTGCTCGCTTGGCTTACCGCCAGCACACGCTGCGGGCGGAACCGGGTGACCTTGTAGCGGCTTTTTCCGACGGGGTTTCCGAAGCCGTGGGCCCCCGGGGAGACGAGTTCCGCGAAGACGGGGTATTGCGGATTGTGCGCCAGCACACCGAAGCGCCCGCGGCGCAATTGTGCGCCACGATCCTCGAAGCCGCCGGGCAGTTTGCCGGCTCCGATCCCGCCGACGATCAAACAGTCGCCATCGTCCGTTTCCGAGACAGCGCCGCCCGCAACCCGCAACTCCGGAAGGACGCGGCGGAACTGGCCGTGGCTGCGGCTTAGCGCCACGTTGCGGAAATCGGCGCATTCACGCCCTGAGAGTCGTGGCTCGGCAGAGCCGCGCGCGCGGCAGGCGGACCACTGGAGTTCCGGCCCCCCGCCGGCTGCCGACTTTACCGGATCGCCAGGGTGGCTACCCGGTAGAACACCAGCGCGATCATCAGCACCAGGTAGGCGCGCAGGCTGATGAGCGACCACCGCACGCTCGCCGTCATCGGCATTGGGCCAAGGGACTCGGTATCGATCTTTTGTTCGGGCACGTCGTCGAGCGGGTGGACCACTACGTAGCGTTCCATTTCTTCATTCAGCGCTTGGGTCATGGCTGCCATGGCATTCTCCTATTTATTTAGTTACTGCCGCTCGCGGCGGGAAACAGATTGGGCGCGGCCACCTGCGCGGCCAGCACCATGGAAAGGGCAAACAGAACGACGATGATGGTCCAGTTAATGGCGTTGTTCCAGGGCTTATTGGCGTATGGGCCGAGAAGTTCCTTATCGTTCAACAGGAGCTGCAGGAAAATGATGGCTGAGGGGAGCATGACCCCGGCCAGGACTTGCACTCCCAGGATGATAAGTTGCAGAGGCGCCCGCGGAATAAGCACGATGGCGGCGGCGGCGGACACGCAAACCAGATAGACCGCGTAGAAGCCGCGGGCCTTGCCGGGCGGAAGCTGCAGGCTGTGCGGCCATTTCCGCACTTCGCCATAGGCCCACGCACTCGATAGCGAAATGGTGGAAGCGCCCAACACGGCGGCGTTGATCATCAACAGCAGAATGGCGTCCCGCACAAACGGTCCCGCGAAGCTGCCCAGATCGACAGCCATGCGGGCGGGATCGGTGAAGTGGAATCCATGGACCAGCGAGGCATTTCCCGCGACGATCATGCACACGGCCACGCCAATGGTCACGCAGGCGCCCAGGAAAGTATCCAGGCGAGCCCAGGGAATATCGGCAAAGCGCAGCCGCTTATCGGCAATGCAGCTTTGCTGGAAGAAAAGCTGCCACGGGGCGACGGTAGTGCCCACGATGGCGATGACCAAAAATACCAGGTTGGAAGTGAGGCCACCCGCCGGGATTCCCGGAACGAGCGCCGCTCGCACCACTTCGCCCGCCTCCGGATGCAGTTTCCAGGCGATGAACAGCCAGGCAAAATCGAGCAGGCACAAGAACACCACCGAACGTTCCCAGCGCCGGTAGCTGCCCGTAATGGCAATCAGCACCAGCCCCAGAGCCGCCAGGGGAATGCCCAGCCGCGGATCGACCCCCAATTGCGTGAGCGCCAGATTGATGCAGGCGAATTCCGTAACCAAAGTCAGAAAGTTGACCAGTTCCAGGTCCACCAGCGAGAACAGGCCCCACCATTTTCCAAACCGCTGATAGATCATGGCCGCGTGCCCCTTGCCGGTAGCAATCCCCAGCCGCACCACCATTTCCTGAATGAAGTAAGTAACCGGGAGAAGCAGCAGAATGATCCAGAGCAGGCGGTTTCCGTATTGCGCGCCCGCCTGGGTATAGGTAGCGACCGCGCCGGCGTCGTTATCGGCCACCATTACGATCAGGCCCGGACCGAACACCGCGAGAAACGTCAGCAGGTCCCGCGCCCATCTGGATTTAACGATTGTGCCGCGGATGGGCCGCGTTTGCACGGCAGCGCTATCCGCGGCGAGTAAGATGGCACGATTGCTCACCTCACGCCCCCAAAAATAATTTGCCGGGACCGGGCTAAAGCCGGTTCCGTGGAAACCGTTGCGTTTTGGAGGGAGAAGAAACTATCTTCATCCTCCGCGAAACATTGCGTGGAATCGCGGCGGATGAAGGGTAAGGGGGAACCTAACCGATCAAGACCTGCGATTCCGGAAAACTGCCCCAACTAGGAGGCTGATCGTCGTTTGATCGCATACAAGCTTTGGGCAAGCGAGCGTATTGCCTGCCTTCTTTCGTTGTAAACCCACCCAGAGGTGTATGTCAATGAGAAATTTGCGGACGCGCGTCCTACTTTGCTTCGCTCCGGACTCTTTTGCGTCTGCCAGCCGCCCAGCCCGGTTTGAGGATTTGGCGCGCGCGTCCGAGAGCCAGCGCGTCCGCAGGAACGGCGTCGGTAATCACAGATCCGGCCCCTAGATAAGCGCCGGAACCGATTTCGAGCGGGGCTACGAGAGTGGAGTTGCTGCCTACGAATACTTGTTCGCCGATGGTGGTTTTGTGTTTCGCCATCCCATCGTAGTTGCAGGTGATGGTGCCGGCGCCGATGTTGCTCTTAGCGCCGATTTCCGCATCGCCCAGGTAGGCCAGGTGATTGGCTTTCGCCCCAGGGCCCAGGTGCGCATTCTTCAGTTCCACGAAATTGCCGATGTGCGCGCTTTCATCCACCTGGTTACCGAAGCGCAAACGGGCGAACGGCCCCACATTCGCGCCGCGGCCGAGGCGCGAAGAGCCGACGAACGTAAACGGGCCGACCTCGACGTCATCGGCCAACTCGGAATCCTTCACAATGGAGCAGGCGCCCACCCGGCAATCTTCGCCGATGGAGGTGCGGCCGAGGATCTGGGCGAATGGGCCGATGACGGTATCCATGCCGATCGAAACATCCGGGTCGATCGTCACAGTCTCGGGCTTTTCGATGGTGACTCCCGCCAGCATCAATTCGCTCACTTTGCGCTGGCGCAGAATGCGATCGGCTTCGGCCAACTCGATGCGGTTATTGATGCCCAAGGCCTCGCGCGCATCCTCAACCAGGACTGCCTCAACCGGGTGTCCGGAGCGGCCAAGGATCTCGACCATATCGGTGAGATAGTATTCCCGCGCGGGGTTGTCGTCGCGGATTTCGGCGGCATGTTTCCAGAACAGATCGGCGCGATAGCAGTAGATGCCCATGTTGGCTTCGCGGATGCGAAGCTGTTCCGGAGTGGCGGCCTTCTGTTCGACAATCGCGCGGATGCGGCCGTCATGGCCGCGCACGATACGGCCGTAACCGGTAGGATCGTCGAGCATGGCGGTGAGCAACGCGCCCGCGGCGCCACTCTCTTCTACGCGGGTGACGAGGCGGCGGATCGTTTCGGCGCGCAAAAGAGGGCCATCGGCATAGGTGACGACCAGGTATCCGCCGAGCGGCTCCAGCACGCGGCGGCCGATCAGCACCGCATGGCCTGTGCCCCTTTGCTCGGTCTGCTCGATGAAGCCAACGCCGGGCGTTTGCACCGCTTCGCGGATCCGATCCGCCTGGTGGCCCACCACGACGAAGACCCGTTCGGGCGCCGCCAACCGGCAAGCCGTCGCCACCGCATGCTCGATCAGCATCTTCCCACCGGCGCGATGCAAAACTTTGGCTTTGCGCGATTTCATCCGGGTGCCCAGGCCCGCGGCCAGGATCACAACCGTTACGTGCGTTTCCATTCTTTTCATTATGTCCGTGGCGGAGGACGGAGCACCATTCTGACTCCTGTCTCCCGGCTCCTAACTAAATTCACGTCTGGCCATTGCGCCTTCTGCGGCCTTCCTGAGCCAGTTTGACAGCAATGGCGGCGCTGGCGGCGGGGTCGTGGCGCACCTTTCCGGAAGTGAGCGCGAGATTGGCCGCCATGACTTTCAAGCCCATGTTGAAGAGGGCATCGATATCGTTTTCCACCGGCAGGGCGGATTCGCGGGCATAGCGGCGCTTCATGGCCGAAGTGATCGGCCGGATGTTGACGACTGCGTAATCGAGTAGCTTGCCGCCGGCGTGCTTGTGGATGGCGCGGATGTGATCGCTGGCGCGGAAGTCCGTGGTCTCGCCGGGCTGCCACATGAGGTTTACGAAGTAAGCCTTCACGGCGGAAGAACGGCGGATGGCGGCGGGAATGCCCTCCACCAGCAGATTGGGAATCACGCTGGTGAACAACGATCCCGGGCCGAGGGTGATCACGTCGGCCTCGGCGATGGCGCTCAATGCCGCGGCGAGCGGGCGCGCTTTGCGGGGACGGAGGCGCACCTTCGCGATTCGGCCGCGGCTGCGGCTGATGCGGGTTTCGCCTACCACCTTGGAACCACCATCGAGGGTGGCTTCGAGGGAAACGTTGGCGGTGGTGGAGGGGTAAATCCGGCCCGCAATTTTGAGCACTTCCGAAGAGGCCTTTACCGCGTCCGGAAAATCGCCCATCAGATGCGTGAGCGCCATGAGGAACAAGTTGCCAAAATTATGGCCTTTGAGGCCGCGGCCGGACTGGAAGCGGTACTGGAACAGGCGGGCCAGCAAGTCGGAATCCTCGCTCAGGGCAACCATGCAGTTGCGAATATCGCCCGGGGGGAGCACGTCGAACTGGCGGCGGAGGCGGCCGGAACTGCCGCCATCGTCTGTAACGGTAACGATGGCGGTGAGATCTATGGGCACGGCTTGCGGCTCGGCCGGCCGGGTATATTGCTTCAATCCCTGCAGCAGCGCGGACAGACCCGTGCCGCCGCCGATCGAAACCACGCGGAGCGGCGTATCATCCATGAAAAAGGAAGCGTCTGGAGCGAGGCAGGGCCTCTACCAGCTTTTCTTTTCAGGATAAAGCAGCGCTTGAAATTGCGGTTGCGAGCTGAGCGCCACGAGGTCCGGATCCTGCCGCGCCATGAGGCGGTTCTTTGGCTCGAGTTCGATGGACCGGCGCAGATGTTCATAAGCGCGGTTCTGATCTCCGGCCAGCCCGTAGGCGGCCGCGAGGGCGTAGTGGATGTGCTCGGAATCGGGCTCCATCTTCAGACCGCGTTCCAGATAGGACGCGGCCTCGCGGCTCTGGCGCGTGTTCAACAGCGCGACCCCGTAGTTATAGTAATCTTCCGCGGTTTCGCAGTGCACCTCGGGCTGTTCCAGACGCTGGTTGCACATGGCGGCATGCAAGCGGGCGCGGTGGGCGACATCACGCTCGGGGCCTTCGGCGGCTCGCAGGAACAGCTCCCGGGCCTCGCGGAACTTCCGCGAGTGAAACAGTTTGCTGGCACTTTCAAAATCCGCCAGTTGTTTGTCGGGCCGGATGCGCTCGGGCGCCGCGCCGGCGCCGTCCCGCGACGAAGTAGCACGGACAATCTCCTTCTCTTTCGGATTTTTGAAAGACGACGAGTTATTCATGGACCTGTCGGTTTTCGCTGCGGAAATTCTTTTTTTATCGGACATGATGGAAAATCCTGCCGACCGGGGAACTACGGTTTTATACCAGACCGGAAACCGGCATGCAACCGGTGTGAGCCGGTAGACGCTGCCTGGGCCTTTGTGTAATGGTGTATCAGGACAAGGCGACCTCTCGCAAGAATCTTGCGGATTCTTCGGGAGGGGTAGGATTTACATAGAAGCCGCTTCCCCATTCGAATCCCGTGATTCTGGTCAGCCTGGGAACGATCTCCACATGCCAATGGTAGTACGGGAGCGGCCGTTCCTGCACGGGGCCGCTGTGGACAATCAGGTTGTAGGCTGGACGTTCCAGCACCTTTTCCATCTTGCGGACAGCGCCGCGAATCATGCGCGCGAGGTTGGCGAGCACGGGGGCATCTTCGTCTTCGAAGTGAGAGAGATGGCGTTTGGGCAGGATCCAGGTCTCGAAGGGAAAGCGGGCGGCGTAGGGCACGATTACCGTGAAGCGTTCCGTTTCCGTGACCAGGCGGCTGCCGGCGCGGTGCTCTTCGCGGATGATATCGCAGAAGATGCAGCGCTCCTTGAAGTCGTAATATTGCTTCGCGCCATCGATCTCTTCCTGAATACGCTTGGGAACCACGGGGAGGGCGATGAGCTGGGAGTGAGGATGCTCGAGCGCGGCGCCGGCGGCTTCCCCATAATTGCGGAACAGCAGTATGTAGCGAAGGCGCTGGTCGCGCTTGAGGTCGCAGACGCGGTCTTTATAGGCCCAGAGGACTTCCTCGATCTGCTTTTCCGGTAAATCGCCCAGAGTAGCGGCATGATCGGGGGTCTCGATGATGATTTCATTGGCGCCGACACCGTTCATCATGTCGTACATGCCCTCGCCCTGGCGATTGAGATCGCCCTCGATACGGAGAATGGGAAATTTGCTCGGCACCACCCGCACGCGCCAACCCGGCTGGTCGCGCCCACCGCTATTGCGGAACGCCAATATTTCGGGAGGCGTTTTGTGTTCGTTGCCGTAATCGAACGGGCAGATTCGGGTGCTGGCAGGAGGCACCGGCTGGCGAATGAAATCGCCGGGGCGCTTGGCCCGGTCCGTGGCAATGGCGACCCACCGCCCTGTGATGGGGTCCTTTCTGAGTTCGGGCAAGCAAATCATTATAGCTGAGGGAGGGTTTGCCTAAGTACAAGTTCCACGAAAAATGTAGCAGGAAGGATTGCGATTCCGCCAGGCGGGGCGCCGAATCGCCCAAGCCGGGCTAAGAGGCTGCGGTGGAAGAGAGGAAGGGCAGATAGCTGGCTTTTACTCCTTCCCTGCCCTGCCGCCTTTCGCTATCTTGGAGCCATGGAAGTTCATTTCTCTCCCGACATTGAAACGCGGCTTCAGCAGGTTGCGCTTGCCAGTGGCAAGGACGCCGAGCAACTGGTTAAAGACACCGTTGCCCGCATGCTGGAAAAGCAGGCCCGCTTTGTTGCCGGGGTTGAGAAGGGAATTGCAGCAGCCGAATGCGGTGAACTGATCGACCATGAGGACCTGGTGAAGCGCATTGACCGGCTGTTCGAACCGTGAGGCTTATTCGGTGGACGACGGAAGCCGCCGGCCAATTAGAGGGCCGCTATCAGGTACATCCAGCAGGATAGTCCTGAGGCTGCGCAGGAACTCGCTCAAGTGGTTATTGACCCCATTGAGCAACTGGCAACGTTTCCCGGAATGGGCCGCCAGGGGGGAGGTCAAAGGCACTTGCGAGCTAGTCGTCCCGCCTTATGTTGTTGTGTACTCGTCACACAGACGAGATCGTTGAGATCCTCTATATCTGGCACGGCGCACAAGATTGGCGATAGGCCCTTTCGACGTTACACTGGCACAAGGCCGCTTTATCTGGACCTCTGTGTGTCGCCGGGGTGGAGTTGGGTTCGATGGGGCAAGCCTGGGCAGCCAGCTTCCTCTACCGCACTTCGCAGGGCGTCGGCTGCCACTTCGCTCCATCCGCTTCTTTCTTCAAATTCGTGCTGGTGATGAAGGGCTCTGTCAGATATTGCGGGTCCTCGACGATCGTCTTTACAATCAGCCACTGCGCGCCATCGGATTCGCGCAGCAAGTCGTAATATTCGGTGACTGTGGTCCGGTCGCTATATGGCACGCCGTTGCGCCGCAGGTAGCCCGGTGTGAGATTGGTGGTCACTACTTTGAGCGATCCGCCACGCTGCGCCGCGGCCCCGGGCTGACCCTGGCCGCCGCGGCCCGCGCGCCCGCCCGATGCCGGCTGCCAGATAGCGATCGAGTAACCTTGCATGGAAGGTTTTGTGCCCGCCGGAACCGCGCCGCCGAAGTGGAACGTGCGTGTCTGCTCGCCGTGATCGGCTTCGAGTTTCAGGGTGTTATCGTCCACCCATGTGATATGGAAGCGGCCCGGCTCGCGCATGATGGCCGGCGCGCCGTACGCTTTGCAGTGATCGGACGAGGCCTGGTCTTTGGCCGCATCCCACTCGCCTGCGAGCTTTCGCCCGGCGGGGTTCAGCGGCACTCCAGCGAAATCGCCTTTGGGCGCGGTCACCATGCGAAAGCGCCAGTCTTCGGTCACAACCGAAACCCAGTAGCCGGTGATATCGATCGGGGCGGCCTCTCTGGGCGGCCGTGGGGGACCGCCGCGCCCGCGCCCGCCGAAGCCCTGGGCGTACAGCGAAGTCCCGGCTGCCGCCAATAACATCAGTGCGGCCGCACCCCACCTGCTTTTGATCTTTTTGAACACAGTCTTTTCCTACTTTTTCTTCACGGTCTGGCTCAGGCTCTTGTATGCCGCCTCGACAAACGTATCGGTGTTCCAGAAACCTCCGGGGTTTCCAAACAGCGGATCGTAGTCGAACGTAGGATGCGCATCCTTCACCTGCTCCAATGTCATTCCCTTCTGAATCATGTCCACGATGCGGTCGCGAATAATCGTGATCATCTCGCGGTAATTGAGCAGATCGCCCGTATCGCAGAGCCGCCCGTGGCCCGGCACGATCACGGTGCCGCCATCCTGTCCGTAGACCGTGTCGGTTAAGTCGATAATGTGGTTCACCGCGTCGATTAAACCCTGATAACTGCCGCCGCCGTTGATATCGATGATCGGGTAACTGGTCATCGTGAAGATATCGCCCGTGGCGATCACGTCGTTGCGCTTGAAGTAGACGATGCTATCGCCATCCGTGTGGGCGTGCTCGGGGTGAATCAGCTCGATGCCTTCGCCGTTGAACCACATCTTTTTCTTATCGCTGAGATAGGTGTCGGTCGGCCAGCCGCCCTGCGGCGCCGCAGGCTGGTTGCCGTTCGGCATGCTGAGCCGCAGCAGGACGTTGTTGTGCGCCACGATCTGCGCGCCTTCGCTGGCCTCCGCGCCCAGGTCGCCTGCCACGTTGCCTCCGGCGATGGTGCTGCCCGCCTTGCGCAGGTTCTCGTTCCCGCCCGTGTGGTCGCCGTGGTAATGCGTATCGATAATGTAGCGCAGCGGCGCGTTCGAAAGCTTGCGGATCGCCGCCAGAATCTTATCGGAGAGCGGGGCGTATTCGGTATCCACCATCAATACGCCGTCCTTGCCCACCTGCACGGTAATATTGCCGCCGGCGCCGACCAGCATGTAGACGTTGTCGCGCAATTGCAGCGTGTGGATTTCCACCTTGCTGAAATCCGGCTGCTGCGGCCGGCTTTGCGCCGCCATTTGCACGGCAAGTCCCGAAACGCCAGCCACCGCGGCCGCGGCCATCCACAACCAGTTTCGCTTTATCATGAGCTGATTCCCTCGCGCCTACTGAAGCGGTCCCGGAGCCTTGCCTCCCAGGTCCCCCGCGGCGATCACCTTCTTGCGAAACTCCGGATACAGAGTCTCGGCGCCGCCCATCGCTCCCTCTTCGAGCACCCCGTGGTTTTTCTGATATTCCTTGAGAAACTGGTTCGTGCCCGGCAGGTGATGCGGAATCACGCCCTTCGGCCGGATCACTTCTTCCACGCTCTCGCAGGGATAGGGCGCAATCTGGCCGGCCAGGCTCCACACATAATCGCGCGAGCGGATCATATCTTCCGTGAGGTACGTAGGATCGTGGATGATCACCACCCAAGTCAGCCCGTTATCGTGGCGGATGAAGTGCTCGGTCACCACCGCGCGGTCGCTGCGCGGCACGCCATTGCGGCGGATCCAGCCTTCTTTCAGATGATCCGTCGTAACGGTGAGGATATCGCCGTCCCATTTGCCGGTCGAGAAACCCATGGAAGTGTGCGCGGCATAATCGGGAGGGTGCGGCCGCCCGTCCATCCAAATCGTGCGCTCGGTGCCCCACGCGAAGTGATGGATATGGATGGCGATCAGGTTCTGGGTGTCTTTGTCGTACTCCTCCCAGATGCGGATATCCGCGAAGCTGTTGGCGTAATCGGAAGGATGCACGCGGCACTGGTATTCCGGCAGCGTGATGAGCGAAGCGTCCCAGGCCTCGGCGCGGAAACGGGAGGCGGCGTTCAGCGGGATGCCGGTGTAGTCGCCGATCTCCGGTCCGGCCAGACGGTCCGGGAAGTCTTCGTGCAGCTTATTTTGCCAGACACCGGAAAGCTCGATTTGAGCGGGAACCGGGGCTGCGGCGAGCGCGGCCAGCAGCAGGAAACGAAACCGGTACATGCGTGCCACTCCTGCGATCAAAATTATAGTTATACCTGAGCAGTGGGGCTTTGTGGAATCGCGCTTATCGCGCTCTTGCCGGGCCGCGCTTCTACCGTTCCACCGAAACCTTCACCAGCGCCGTGGTCCAGCAACACTGGAAGCCTTGGCCGCCCTCGCCCGAGTAATCGTTCGCCGTCACGTGCAACATGTATTCGCCGGGCTCGCTGAACGTCACCGAAGTGGTCCCCTTGCCGTTGAACGCCGCCTTCGAGCCCGGCCGGTCGATCTTCTGCACTTCCGGCCTCTCCGGCATGAACGTCACCTTTCCGGGTCCGCGGTATTTCGACCAGTGCAGCGTCACGGGAGGCCCTAGATTCTTGGGCGGCGCGCCGGAAGAAGTCGTGAGCTTCGCGTCGTCCGATACCCACGCGGTCAATGCCAGCGGGCTGCCCAGTTTCGCCTGGCGCTCCGCGATCAATGTTCCCGGTCCCTGAATGGCCGGCCCGTGTTCCTCGAATCCGATCACGGGGGGCGTATTTCCAACCGCCGCCTCTTCGAACGGCGAAATTTCGTAATCCGGCTTCAGGCTCGCCGGAATCACGGTGTTGTTGCCATTGGCGACGATCGTCCAGGTCAGCTTGCCGTCCCCAAAATTTGACGGTACTTTGATCGTGAACATGCCCCAGCCGCGCCCCGGCAGGAAATGCGTGGGCTGCCCGCGATCGGGCCCGCCCGGGTCGATGTGGTTCTCCGGCCCGATCGGAATGTCCAGTTCCTGTTTTGTGTTCCGGTTGAAATACCCGAGCAGCAGACCGTAGCTGCCGTCGGGATATTTAAACCATCCCTCGAAGGCGCCCGTCACTCCCGCGCCGGATTCATGGCTGGGTTCGAATGGCAGGCCTTGCCCCCACACCAGCGCCGTGCCAATCAGGGCCGCCCCAGCCAGCCCAAGCGGAGTTCCCGGTTTCACAGGCTATCGGCTCGCTGTCAGGGTCGTCTCACGCTGCTTGATCAGCGCCGCATAATCCTGATCGCTGATGTAGGTCACGTTCATCCACGCGTGTCCCATCTCATCTACCGTGCGATCGCCGTAACCCACCCATTGGTCGGGATCCGGGTTGTTCACGTTGGCGCGCGTGTTGTCATACCAGGCGGTCACCTTGATAATGGTTCCCGCCGGCAACACCGGCGCCGCGTCGTCGGCGTAGATGTAGTTAGTCATCCAGTTGAAGTTGAACTTGCCCACGTAGCTGATCACCCGCCGTGTGCCATCCGGCAGAATGGCCTCCACCTCCATGGCTTTGCCGCGCAGGTGCATGTGGGGCTGGAAATTTTCCAGGATCGCCGCGTGCTTCAGCACCGTGAAGTTCTGGGTTTGTGTAATCGTGTTGGGCGGAATATCCAGAATCCGCAGGCGGTCGCGTCCCTGCACCGCCTGGAACCCCGTCAGGTAGGTGCGGTATTTCGGCTCCTGCCCCTTGGGATAAAGCCAGATCCCCAGTTCCACGTGATCGCGAATCTCGTCGCCTACCGCGTGAATATGGATGTCCCAGGAAATCTTCGATCCCGGCAGCAGCAGCTTTCCGGTGTTGGGCCGATAAAGATCGTACCCTTTGCCGATGGCCCACTCCATCAGCGGCGCGCGCCCGCGCAGATCGGCCTGCGTATCGAGGCCGCCGTTATCGGGATCGTCCTGCGCCAGGTAAGCCACCGCATGGTGCGTAATCCGTCGCCCTGCCAGCGATCCCGGCCGCATCTCGACCGCTTTCACCCAACGCGCTTCCGTCAGCGGAATATCGGAAGTCGGACGCCACCACACATCCTGGTGGTGCGCCGGCATCGTATAAGGCTCGGATTTGATCACCAGGTCGGGCGGACCCAGTTCCTTCGCTGCCTTCCATTCGTCCGCGTTCGGCCATTGTTTGGGCGGCGGCATGTCCTTCGGATCGCCTGCCGGCGCGCCTTCGTCCACCCACTGCGCAATCCGCCGGATCTGGTCCTCGCTCAGCGACATGTCGTTCTTGAACTTCTGCACGCCGACAGTTGGATCGATATGCCACGGCGGCATCTGCCGCGCGACTACGCGTGCCTTAATCGCCTTCGCCCACGGCCGCGTCTCTTCATAAGTGACCAGCGACATCGGCGCCATCGACCCCGCATGATGGCACTCCTGGCACTTCTCCTGCAGAATCGGCGCAATATCGCGGGAAAACGTCACCTGCGGAAGATCGGCGGCCAGCACCACACCTGGTACGAGCAACGCCACCCCGTAAAAAGAGGCAACTCTCATGGTGCCCTCCCTTGGCCTGTTCAGGCCAGTCTAACTGGAGGACAGCATACTCAAAGGCTGGCCCGGTGTCAAAGGCACGAATTGGGTCGCCTAAAATGTCACCAGGAACGGCTCGGTTGGGTCACGAAAAAATGTAACCCAAAATGGCGCGAACCATGACACCCAGGAAAGGTGGACATGAACGCGCG
>Ga0209061_1001600_pt1 | contig 35618 bp, 30 predicted proteins | sample Coa_R1_10_FD_187157 | JGI IMG/M metagenome (GOLD analysis project Ga0209061, IMG submission 187157) | Surface soil microbial communities from Centralia Pennsylvania, which are recovering from an underground coalmine fire - Coalmine... | ecosystem: Environmental > Terrestrial > Soil >... | reverse complement strand
TCTTTCGGCGGCTGCCGGTGCGAATGGCGATTTTCCGCATCTTCGCCCGCGACGATCGTGGCCGCGCCGAGCTGATCCGAGCCGCGCGTCAGGTCCTGGCCGCCACCTGACCCGCCCCCGGCAACTTCGTGCCGCACCAGGGCGCCGGCAGCGCGTGGAGGACCGGGTCGGAAGGCATGAGGACGCGCTCGACTGCCGAGGAGGACCACCCCGCGGCCGATCGACGAGGGTGGGCGCATGGTCCTCACCGGCCTCCTCCAGCCGACGGACCGGGGAGGCCTCAGGACCGGCGGCCCTCGCCGTGACCCTGAGGGGCCTGCGGAGCTGGCCGTGCCCTGGCCTCCACCGGAGGCGGCGGCCGTCCCTCGCCCCGGCCGATCCGCCGATGGTGCCGCAACGAGCGGGATGGGCCGAGGAGCTCAGCGGCTACCATCCCACCGTGCTCTCATTGGAGGAGATTCGACGGGCTGCCGAGCGCGCTCAGCCCTTCGTCGTCCGGACGCCCTTGCTCCCCATGGACGACGGCACCTGGCTCAAGCTGGAGTTGCTGCAGCCCACCGGCAGCTTCAAGGTCCGTGGCTTCTTCGCCGCCGCCATGGCACTGCCTGAGGAGCGGCGACGGCCCGGCCTCATGACCGTGAGCGCGGGCAACGCGGCCCTCGCCTGCGCCCATGTCGCACGCCGGCTGGCGGTGCCCTGCCGCGTCGTCATGCCTCGGAGCGCCCCCCCTCCGAAGATCGAGGGGGTGCGACGTCTCGGCGGGATCCCCCTCCTGGTGCCACGCGAGGACCTCGCTGGCTGGCTGGCCGACCGGGCCTGGGAGAGGGAGCCGGAGGCGTTCATCCATCCCTTCGCCGACCCGATGGTGCAGGCCGGGCATGGCGGCATCGGGCTTGAGATCCTCGAGCAACTCCCCGAGGTCGAGCGGGTGGTGGTCGCGGTGGGAGGAGGGGGACTGATCTCGGGAACGGCGGCCGCCCTCAAGCATCTCCGGCCCTCGGTCGAGGTGGTGGGGGTGCAATCCGATGGCTACCCCCTGTGGCCTCGCACCTTCGCGGCGGGGAGCCCGCCGACGCTCGTCCCCAACACGATCGCGGATGGCACCACCGCCCCCTACGACGCGGCCATGCACCAGCGACTCACGGCCTGCGTGGACCGCTGGATCACCGTTCCTGAGTCGCGGCTCCGAGCCGCGGTGGGCAGGCTCGCCGCCCAGGCCAAGGTGGTGGCCGAAGGGGCGGGGGCGCTGCCGGTAGCAGCTCTCGAGCAGCTCGCGCCCGGGCCAGCCACGGTGGCCGTGATCAGCGGTGGCAACATCGATCCCAGGCTCCTGGCCCAGCTCCTGACCGAGGCCCACCGTCCAGCCCTATAACGCAACGCGTTATACTGGGGACGACATGGCCGGGCAGCGATATGTGATCAAGAAGTACGCCAACCGCAAGCTGTATGACACCCAGACCAGCCGCTACATCACGCTGGAGGGGATCTCCAAGCTGGTCCAGCAAGGGCACGACATCCAGGTCATCGAGCGCGACACCGGGCGAGACATCACCTCGCTCGTGCTCTCTCAGATCGTTACCAGCGAGGAGAAGCGGGAGCGTCCCGAGCACGCTGGGGACCGACTCCAGGAGCGAGGGCAGGCCCTGCTCGAGCACCTGCGGCGCACCTTGAGCGGCCCAGCGGCCCTGGTCACCAGCACCGTGGAGCGGGGCCGGCTGGACCTGGAGGAGTTGGTCGACCTCGCCGTCGACCGGGCACTGAACCGCCTCTCGATCCCTACTCGTCGGGACCTCGAAGCCCTCAACGCGCGGATCGACGATCTCGAGCGTCGGATCTCACAGGGCCAGGGGCCGCCCCCCCGCGGACGCCAGAGGCCGAGGGCGAACCAGTCCTGAGGAGGTGAGCGGAGGCCGATCGGGCGGCGGGGCGGCCGAGGTGGCGGCGTACTACTATGTCCGGGTTGAGGCCCCACCCCGCTGGAAGAAGAGGCATCGCACATGGCAGTCGAACTCCAGCCCCGATCCGCCTTCAGCATCGCGCAGCAGCGTTTCGACGCCGCTGCCGACGTCCTCGGGCTTCCTGACGACACCCGCCGCCTTCTTCGGGAGGTGAAGCGGGAGCTGACCGTCCACTTCCCGGTCCGTCACGACGATGGCTCTGTGCATCTCTACACCGGCTTCCGAGTGCAGCACAACATCAATCGCGGGCCGGCGAAGGGGGGCATCCGTTACTCGCCCGACGTCACCCTCGACCTCATCAAGGCCCTGGCTATGTCGATGACCTGGAAGTGCGCGGTGGTCGGCATCCCCTACGGCGGGGCCAAAGGGGGCGTGGTCGTCGATCCCCGCCGTCTCAGCCGCTCGGAGCTCGAACACGTCACCCGTCGGTATGCGACCGAGATCGCGCTCCTGATTGGGCCAGAGAAGGACATCCCGGCACCGGATCTGGGCACCACGCCCGAGGTGATGGCCTGGATCATGGACACCATCTCCATGCACGCCGGCCACTCGGTGACCGCCTCGGTCACCGGTAAGCCGGTCGAGGTCGGGGGGTCGGAGGGCCGCCAGGAGGCGGCAGGGCGAGGGGTGACTTACCTCACCCTGGAGGCGCTGAAGTACCTCGACCTCGGGGAGGAGACGCCCAGCGTGGCCATCCAGGGGTTCGGGAAGGTCGGCCTCCCGGCAGCGAGGCTCCTCCAGCGAGCAGGTCTTCGGGTGGTCGCCGTCGGCGACTCAAGAGGGGCAGTCTACAACCCAGGCGGGCTCGACCTTGATGCCCTTGAGGAGCATCGAAAGGTCAGGGGCGAGGTCTCCGGCTTCAAGAAGGCTGAGGATATCGCCAAGGACGAGCTCCTGGAGCTGCCGGTCACCGTTCTGGTCCCGGCGGCGGTGGAGCGACAGATCACCGAGCGCAACGCCCCGCGCATCCGCGCCCGTCTGATCACCGAGGCCGCCAACGCCGCCATCGATCCTGAGGCTGACGCGATCCTCAACCAGCGCGGCACGTTCGTGGTCCCAGACATCCTGGCCAACGCAGGTGGCGTGATCGTCTCCTACTTCGAGTGGGTGCAAGACCTCCAGGCCTTCTTCTGGGAGGAGGAGGAGATCAACACCAAGCTCCACCACGTGATCACCCGCGCCTTCTACGAGGTCCTGCACACCAGCGTCAACCGTCATGTCGACATGCGCACCGCGGCCTACGTGCTTGCCGTGCAGCGGGTCGCCAACGCCACCACCGTCCGCGGCATCTATCCCTAGCCGTTCCCCTGCCGGGGCCACGGCGCTGCCCCGGTCAGCCAGCCCGGCCTGGATGAGGGAGACGGTCCAGCAGGTTCGGGCTCTCGACCTGAGCGGGGAGGGCATCTGGCTCCTCCAAGGTATCGCAGGTCCGTGCCTGGCTCACCCAATACTGGACCATCTGCAAGCTGGGCGCTCCGGCCAGGCCCACCGCATCCACGATCCGGGCATGGAGCTCAGCGGGGTCGGAGCGCTTGAGCAGCTTGAGGCTGGTGACGCCGAGCCGACGAAGGATGGGCAAGTATCGTTCTATCCTGGAGATCTCCAACATCGCGCATTGGCGCCCAAACTCCAACAGACGCTCAGGGCTGATCCCGGTCTTGGCCGACAGCCGCTGGCGATCGATCTCCAAGGTGACGGCGTGCAAGAGCTGGTTGGTGTGCCTGATCCCGCGGGCTCGCAGCCTACGGCAGTCCTCGGCTGAGATGCCGCGCAGGTACTCGAGGGTCTTCATCGCCATGGCGTGGATACCAGCATAGTGGTGCCTCCGGTCGTCGCGCCCGCGACGAGAGCGACGCGGCCCCCGGCCCACGCCCCGTCGGGGTCGTCGATGGTTGATCCAGGGCGAATATAATTCGGGGTAACGACCCGCCGCGAGAGGAGCACGCACACCCATCGAGACCTTGATCCACCCAAGCCAGCCGAGCTTTGAGATCGGAGTCGGTCGACGGGCTCGGCGTGCTTACGGATTCGACGAGGTAGCCCTCGTCCCCGGCGGCGTGACCATCGACCCCGACGAGGTCGACATCAGCTTTCAGCTGGGCGACCTGACCTTGTCCATCCCTTTCTGGGGAGCAGCCATGGACGGGGTGGTGGACGTCGACTTCGCCATCGCCATGGGCCAGCTGGGCGGCATCGCGGTCCTCAACCTGGATGGTCTGCAGACGCGGTACGAGGACCCGGACCCGGTCATCCGGCGCATCGTCACGGCCGGCCGAGACGAGGTCAACCAGGTCCTCGTCGACGCTTACCGAGAACCGGTGAAGCGTCATCTGATCGTCGAACGCATCCGGGCCATCAAAGCGGCCGGGGTGCCGTGCGCGGTGAGTTCGGTCCCCGCTCGAGCCCAGGAGCGGGCGGGCCTGGTCGAGGAGGCCGGAGCGGACGTCTACGTGGTCCAGGGCACCGTCCTCACCGCCCGTCATCGCTCCCGGGCCCACCAAGAGCTGTCCTTCGAGCGCCTCTGCAGCTCTCTCTCGATCCCGATCGTGGTCGGCAACTGCGTTCACTACCAGACCGCGCTTGAGCTGATGGAGACGGGGGTCGCCGGCATCCTGGTGGGCGTCGGGCCAGGGGCGGCCTGCACCACGCGGGGGGTGCTCGGGGTGGGCGTCCCCCAGGTGACGGCCACCTGCGACGTCGCCGCCGCCCGAGACGAGTACCTGCGTCGCTCCGGGCGGCGGGTGGCGGTCATCACCGACGGAGGCATGCGCGTGGGGGCGGATGTCTGCAAGGCCTTCGCTGCCGGGGCCGACGCGGTCATGATCGGCTCTCCTCTGGCGGGAGCCGCCGAATCCGCATCCCAGGGCTTCAACTGGGGGATGGCCACGCCAGATCCCAACCTGCCCCGTGGCACCCGCATCCACGTCGGGGTCAAGGCGACCCTGGCCGAGATCCTGGTCGGCCCCGCTCGCGTGGACGACGGGACCCAGAACTTCGCAGGGGCCCTCCGTTCCTCGCTGGGAGCTTGCGGTCGACGGGACATCCGCGAGTTCCACGACGTCGAGATGGTGATCGCCCCTGACATCACCAGCGAAGGCAAGCTCCTCCAACGCGCCCAGGCCGTGGGGATGGGCTCCTGAGCGAGCTAGCGACGCTCCAGCAGCCGAAGGAGGAGGCGAGCGACAGCGGGGCTCGGGCGGAGATGGTCCCGGCCGGCGGCGGGTCGGTTGCGCCCTCAGAGCTGGTGCTGATCCTGGACTTCGGCTCCCAGTACTCCCAGCTCATTGCCCGACGCATCCGCGAGGCTCAGGTGTACTGCGAGCTGGTCCCGGGGACCACCCCCTGGGCCGAGCTTGAGCCACGTCGGCCGGCCGGCGTCGTCCTCAGCGGCGGGCCAGCCAGCGTGTACCAGCCTGGGGCGCCCCAGGTCGACCCGGCGCTCTTCCGCTCCGGCGTGCCGGTCTTAGGGATCTGCTACGGCATGCAGCTTATCGCTCACCATCTGGGCGGAGAGGTGGCTCCCGCCGAGCGACGCGAGTACGGGCCCGCGCTGTTGGAGGTGAACGAGCCGGGCCGCCTCTTCGAGCACCTTCCCACCAGGCTGCCGGTGTGGATGAGTCACGGTGACCAGGTCCGTCGGCTGCCTGCTGGCTTTCGGGTGCTGGCGAGCAGCGCAAACTCGCCGGTGGCGGCGTTCGATGACGGTGAGCGGCTGCTGGGGATTCAGTTCCATCCTGAGGTCCATCACACGCCCCATGGCGCCGAGATCCTGCGCAACTTCCTGTATCGCATCTGCGGGTGCAGGGGGAGCTGGACCCCACGCTCGTTCATCGCCCAGGCCACGGAGGCGATTCGGGCGCAGGTAGGCGATGGGCGCGCGATCTGCGCCCTGAGCGGCGGTGTGGACAGCGCGGTGGCCGCCACCCTGGTCCATCGTGCGATCGGGAACCAGCTCACCTGCGTGTTCGTCAACAACGGCCTGCTCCGCCGCGAGGAGCCCGAGCGGGTGCTCGACGTCCTGCGCGGAAGCCTGAGCCTCGACGTCCGCTACGTGGATGCCAGCGACCGTTTCCTCTCCGCGCTGCGAGGCGTTGCCGATCCCGAGGAAAAGCGGCGCATCGTGGGGCACGAGTTCATCCGCGTCTTCGAGGAGCAGGCCGGCGCGCTGGCCGAGGACGTGGGGGACATCGGCTTCCTAGCCCAGGGCACCCTCTACCCCGACGTGATCGAGTCGACCGGTCCCGAGACCAGGGGCGCGGCCAAGATCAAGACCCACCACAATGTGGGTGGCCTCCCCGCCGGGCTTCGCTTTCGGCTCATCGAGCCCCTCCGCTACCTGTTCAAGGACGAGGTTCGAGCGGTGGGCCTGGAGCTCGGCCTTCCCGAGGACCTGGTGCATCGACAGCCCTTCCCCGGCCCCGGGCTCGCCATCCGCTGCCTGGGGGAGGTGACGCGGGAGCGGTTGGAGATCCTACGAGCGGCCGACTGGGTGGTGGTGGACGAGATCAAGAAACACGGGCTGTACCGCCAGGTTTGGCAGTCTTTCGCGGTGCTGACGCCGCTTCGGACGGTTGGCATCATGGGCGACGACCGCACCTACGCCAGTCTGGTTGCGGTACGGGTCGTGACCTCCGAGGACGCGATGACCGCCGACTGGGCACGCCTCCCCCACGAGGTGCTGGCCCGGATCTCGAACCGGATCGTCAACGAGGTCCCCGGCGTCAACCGGGTGGTCTTCGACATCACCAGCAAACCTCCGGGGACGATCGAATGGGAGTGAGCCAAGGGGCGCTCCCCACCGGCGAGCCGGGCCGGCAGGAGCCGCGACCGCGGGTGTTCGGGCCGTGCGCATCCTGGTGATCGGCTCCGGTGCGCGCGAGCACGCGCTCGCCTGGAAATGCCTCCAGTCCCCGCTGGCAGAGCGGGTTTACGTCGCCCCCGGCAACGGGGGCACGGCTGCCGTGGCCAGGAACCTGCCCGTTCCGGCCGACGACGTCGCCGGCCTGGTTCGGGCGGCGCGCAAGGAGCGCATCGGGCTGGCGGTCCTGGGCCCGGAGTCGGCGGTGGCGGCCGGCGTCGGTGACGCCCTGCGCGAGGCCGGCATCCCGGTCTTCGGTCCCGGTCGCGCGGCCGGCCGGATCGAGAGCAGCAAGGCTTTCGCCCGGGAGGTGATGCTGCGGGCCGGCATCCCGGCCCCCGAGTCCGAGACCTTCACCGAGCCGGGCCCGGCTCGACGCTGGGCGCGTCGGTACGGCGGGCGAGTGGCGGTCAAGGCCGACGGACTGGCTTTGGGCAAGGGGGTCATCGTCTGCGATACCCCGGAACAGGCCGACCAGGTCATCGACGAGATGCTGGTGCAGCGTCGATTCGGGCAGGCTGGCGCCACCATCGTCATCCAGGAACGTCTGGAGGGGTCGGAGCTGTCGGTGTTCGGGCTGACCGATGGCCGCCGGGTGATCCCGCTGGCGCCAGCCCGTGACTTCAAGCGAGCCCGAGACGGTGACGAGGGCCCCAACACCGGTGGCATGGGAGCGTATTCCCCTCCTGTAGGCGTCACCCCCGAGCTGGTAGACGAGGTGACCCGCCGGGTGCTGGTACCGGCGATCCAGGAGCTCGCGCGACGCGGGCTCGAGTACCGAGGGGTGCTCTACGCCGGTCTCATGCTGACCTCCGAGGGGGTCCGGGTTTTGGAGTTCAATGCCCGCTTTGGCGACCCCGAGGCCCAGGTGATCCTGCCTCGCCTGAGCTCGGACCTGGTCCCCTTGCTGGTCTCGGCCGCGCTGGGCGAGCTCCCCGCCCACCCCTGGCTGGAGTGGAGCGACCGGGCCGCGGTCGGGGTGGTGGTCGCCTCCGGTGGGTATCCCGAGGGGTACGAGACGGGCTTCGTCATCGAGGGGCTGAGCACGGTTCCCAAGGATGTCCTCGTCTTCCATGCCGGGAGCCGTGCGGTGGAGGGACGAGGCCTGGTGACGTCGGGAGGCCGCGTGCTCACCATGGTCGGCCTGGGAGCGAGCGTGGAGGAGGCCCGGATGGCGGCGCTCTCGGGAGCGGTCCGAGTACGATTTCCTGGAGCCTTCTTCCGGAGAGACATCGCACACGAGGCGGTACGTGCCTGACGTTGGGATCATCATCGGTTCGAAGTCCGATCTGCCGCTCATCGAGGCCTGCACCAAGCAGCTGGAGGAGCTCGGCATCGAGGCCGAGCTCACCGTCTGCTCGGCCCACCGTAACCCAGCCGGGGTCATGGAATGGGCGACCAGCGCCCGCCAACGTGGCCTCAAGGTCATCATCGCGGCCGCGGGCGGAGCTGCCCACCTCCCCGGGGTGGTTGCCGCTTGGACCGATCTCCCGGTGATCGGGGTCCCGGTCCCGACTGCCCATCTCGGCGGCCTCGACTCCCTGTACTCCATCGTGCAGATGCCAGCTGGCATTCCCGTGGCGTGCGTCGCGATCGGCGAGGCCGGTGCCCGCAACGCCGCCTGGCTCGCCGCCCGCATCCTTGGCCTGAGCGACCCCGAGCTGGCCGAGCGGCACCGCGCAAGGCGCGACGCCCTGGCCAGCAGGTAGCGCATGCCGTTGCACCTCATCGACACCACCTTCCGCGAAGGCCAGCAGGCCCTGTTCGCCAGCCGCATCCCGTTCGAGGAGCTCGAGCCCCTCTTGGGAGAGGTGGATCGCATCGGCTTCGCGGCCATCGATGGCTTCGGGGGGGCGAGCTTCGAGTCCACCTTGCATCTGGGCCGCGACCCGTGGGAGCAGCTGCGCCGCCTAGGCGAGGCCGCTTCCACCACCCCGATCTTGGCCTTGATCCGAGGTCAGCAGTTGGTCGGTCACCGCAGCCTGGCCGACGACGCGGTCGAGTTGTTCCTCGAGGTAGCGGCCCGCGACGGGGTGCGCACGTTCCGCTTTTTCGACCCGCTCAACGACGTTCGCAACCTGGAGCACCCGATTCGGGTGGCGCGGCGGCTCGGTGGGCGGGTGCAGGCGGCGCTCTGTTACACGATCAGCCCCGTCCATGACCTCGAGCGATGGCGCTCCCTGGCGCGGGAGCTGGCCGCACTAGGGGTCGACGAGCTGGTGATCGACGACGACGCCGGCCTGCTCGCCCCTGCCACCGCTCGCGAGCTGGTGGGAGCGTTGAACGAGGCGACCGGCTTGCCCCTGTACCTCCATGCCCGTTGCGCCGGGGGCATGGCGGCGATGGCCTACTTGGCGGCGGTGGAGGCCGGGGTCTCAGGGTTGGACACGGCCTTCTCCGCCTTCGCCTGGGGCGCCTCCTTGCCCGCGGTCGAGAGCACGGTGGCAGCCCTGTCCGGCGGAGGACATGACCCGGGACTCGACCTTGAGCGACTGGTGGCCGTAGGCATGCGCCTGGAAGGGATTCGCCGGAGTCACCTCGAGCACCTCCTGCCAGGGGCGGATCGGGTCGTCCCCGAAGCGCTCGGGTGTCGGCTGCCTGCTCCCATGTTGCGCGACCTCCGCGATCACCTCGATCGCCACGATGCCAGCGCGCGACTGGCGGAGGTCCTGGAGGAGGTGCCGCGAGTGCACGAGGAGTTGGGGTATCCCCCGCTAGTTCCACCCATCCGCCAGATGATCGCCGCTCAGGCGGTCTTCAACGTTCTGGTCGGTGAGCGGTACATGACCGTGACCCAAGAGCTCAAGGACTACCTCCAGGGTCTGTACGGCCGACCACCGGGCCCGGTCGATGTCGAGGTGCGCCGGCTGGTCCTCGGTGAGGACGAACCGATCACGGTTCGACCCGCCGACCTCCTCGAGCCCCAGGTGGAAGCTGCCCGAGCCCAGCTGGAGCGGTGGGGCCTGCCGGCCAGCGACGAGGACGCCCTGACCTATCTCCTGTTCCCAGCTCTAGCCACGGATCTCTTCCAGGCCCGCACCGCTCCGCTCCCCTCGACGGGCTCCGCGACGGCGCCCACCGAGGCGGAGACCGTCGAGGCGGAGGTCGAAGAGACGGTCGAGGCCGAGGCACCGGCGGTCGAGGAGACCCAACCCCCGACGACGCCAGCGCCGACGAGCGCCGAGTTTGAGGTCGAGGTCGAGGGGGAGGTCTTCCGGGTCCGCGTCGCGGGCATCGGCATGGTCGCCACACCGACGCTCGCTCCCGCCTCGGCGCCACCTCCGCCCGCCCGGGCCCCTCGAGATGGGGCGATCAAGGCGCCGATGCAGGGCCTGATCGTCAAGATCCCGGTGTCAGTGGGGGACGAGGTCCAGCTCGGCGACGTGGTCGCGGTCCTGGAGGCGATGAAGATGCAGAACGACATCGTCGCCACCCAGCCAGGGAAGGTGCTGGAGATCTACGTGAAGGAAGGCGACGTCGTGAGCCCAGACCAAGCGTTGGTGGCGATCGGATGACGGCCCAGGGTCCAGCTCCCCGGCCTCGCCCGACTCAGGTCACGCTGCTGGGCACTGGGCGGATGGGCACCGTCATCGCCCGGAAGGTGGCTGAGGCGGGATTCCCGCTCCGGCTGTGGAACCGCACCCTGGAGCGGGCGAGGGCTATCGGCGTGGGAGAGGTCGCGGCGACGCCGGCAGAGGCGGTGAGGGGCTCCGAGGTGGTGCTCAGCATCCTCTACGATCCGGCGTCGGTCCGGGAGGTGTACGCCTCGCTCACAGGGTCGCCCGGGCAGGTATTCGTGGAGATGAGCACGGCCGGGGCCGAGGTGGTCGAGGAACTGGCCCGTCGGCTAGGGGAGGCCGGGGCTCAGGTGCTCGCGGCTCCGATCTTGGGCACCACGACGGCGATCGAGCAGGGCAGCGCGATCGTCCTCGTTGGTGGCGAGCGCAGCGCCTTCGAGCGGGCAAGGGAGGTCCTGGACACCTTCGGTCAGCCCGAGCACGTGGGAGGGCGTGGCGAGGCCGCCGGCCTCAAGCTGGTCGCCAACGCCATGCTGGGAGGCTGCAGCCTGCTCGCCGCCGAGCTCCTGTCGCTGGCAGCCAGAGCCGGTCTCGACCGCGAGAAGGCGTTCCGTGCCCTCTGCCGGATCATGCCCATGCTGCAGGTCCGGCGACGCAGCTACCTGGAGCGTGTCCACGAGCCGCCGATGTTCACCCTGGACGGCCTGGTCAAGGACCTCACCCTGGCCCTCGACCTGGGCCGGGCCGCTGGTGCACCCCTGCCGGTCCTCGCGCTCGTCCGGGAGCTGTGCGCCGAGGCCGCGCTCGACCACGGCCGTCGAGAGATGAGCGCCGTGATCGAGCGCTATCACGCCCCCGGTGCCAAGGCCGAGAGCGGCACCTGACCACGGCGGCCTCTACAATTCAGGGCGCCGGTGAAGGCCAGACTGTTCTCGAAGGTCCTCATCGCCAACCGGGGCGAGATAGCTGTCCGTGTCATGCGGGCCTGCCACGAGCTCGGGATTCGGACCGTGGCCATCTACTCCGACGCCGACCGGAACGCCATCCACGTCCGCTACGCTGATGAGGCCCACCACATCGGCCCCGCCCCTCCCACCGAGTCCTACCTGCAGATGGAGCGGATCGTGAGCCTCGCCGCTGACGTGGGCGCGCAGGCCATCCATCCTGGCTATGGCTTCCTCTCCGAGCGACCGGAGTTCCCCGAGGCCTGCGCGGCAGCTGGCATCGCCTTCATCGGCCCTCCTGGCTCGGCGATGCGGGCGCTTGGCTCCAAGCTTGAGGCACGGGCCCTGGCCGCCGCCCATGGGGTGCCGGTCACCCCAGGGAGCGGCGCCCTTGAGGACCCTGAGGAGGCAGTGAGGGCAGCCAGGCAGATTGGCTTCCCCGTGATCGTCAAGCCCTCGGGCGGGGGAGGCGGCATCGGCATGCGGGTGGTGGAACGTGAGGAGGACCTGCGCCCGGCGATCGAAAGCTGCCGGAGCGCCGCCTACTCGGCCTTCGGGGACCCCACCGTCTACGTCGAGCGCTACGTGTCCAAGCCCCGCCACATCGAGGTCCAGGTCATCGCCGACCAGCACGGCAACGTGGTCCATTTGGGTGAGCGGGAGTGCTCGATCCAGCGCCGCCATCAAAAGATCATGGAGGAGACCCCCTCTCCGGTGATCACCCCCGAGCTGCGGAGCCGCATGGGGGAGGCCGCCATCCGGGCCGCCCGGGCAGCCGGCTACGTCAACGCAGGGACGGTGGAGTTCATCTTCAGCGAAGGGGAGTTCTACTTCCTGGAGGTGAACGCCCGCCTGCAGGTCGAGCATCCGATCACCGAGGCCGTCACCGGCGTCGACCTGGTCAAAGAGCAGATTCGCGTGGCCGCCGGATTGCCGCTCTCCTTCGGCCAGGAGGAGGTGACCTGGCGGGGCCACGCGATCGAGATGCGCATCAACGCCGAGGATCCTACCCGGCAGTTCGTCCCCAACCCCCGACGCATCACCCGCTGGGTGGCGCCATCCGGTCCAGGGGTCCGAGTCGACTCCGGGTTCGGCCCTGGCTCAGAGGTGCCCCCGAACTACGATTCGCTGGTGGCCAAGCTGATCGTGCACGGCGCGGACCGGGCCGAGGCCATCGCCCGTGCGAGCCGAGCGTTGCGGGAGTTCGTGGTGGTGGGACCAGCCACCACCATCCCCTACCACCGGGCGCTCCTGGAGAGCCCGGACTTCCGGGCTGGCAACCTCACCACCCGCTTCATCGATGACCACCCCGAGCTGGTCGAGGCCGCACGCCGATTCGTCGGAGAGACCTCGCCAATGGACTACGGCTCCGACGCCCGTCGCGCGGCGGCGGCAGCGGCGGCGGTGGCCATCCTCACCAACCCACAGCGATGATCGCCGCCCCAGGCGGAGCCGATCCTCTGTTCCCGACTCGAGTCAAGGCACGGTGCTGGACCACGAGAAGACCCCACCCTTCGAGGTGATCGCCAGCACCGACGTGGTCCGGGAATGGAACCTCGCGCTGCGGCGCGATCGTGTGCGCTGGCCGGACGGCCCTGAGGCCGAGTACCGCGTCATCGAGGGCCCCGATGCGGTCTTCGTGGTGCCGTACCTGCCCGACGGGAACACCGTCCTGGTCCGACAATGGCGACATCCCTGGAACGCCACCAGCTGGGAGGTGCCGGCGGGGACGCTGGAGGTGGGAGAGGAGCCCCTGGCTGGCGCGCAGCGGGAGCTGGAGGAGGAGGTGGGCCTGGTGGCCTCCTCCTGGAAGCCGCTCGGCATCACCCGTGGGAGCGGGCTGGTGAGCGGTCGTCAGCACCTGTTCCTGGCGAGCTCGCTGAGCCGCGTCCAGCGGGCACCAGAGCCTGGCGAGCGGGACATGGTCGTGCGGGAGCTTGCCTTCCGAACCGCCCTCGACGCCGCGCTGCGCGGTGACATCGAGCACGCGGCATCGGTCAGCGCGATCGTGCGAGCGGCGCGTGTCCTCGGCATCATCTAGCGGTCAGGTGTTCTCTACTCCATGGGGGGAGAAGTGCAAATGGCGGAGCAGGAGCCAACGGCACGGCCAGCCATCGATCCTCGGTTCGTGACCACGGCCTTCCACATCGAGGGCTATCGGGTCGCCAGAAACCTCGGCCTGGTGCGGGGGGTTACCGTGCGCTCGCGAAGCATCGTCGGCAGCATCGGCGCCGCCTTCCAGCAGCTGGGGGGCGGCAACGTGACGCTCTACACCGAGCTCGCCGAGCGCGCTCGAGAGGAGGCCTATCAGATCATGCTGCAGCACGCCGCCCTGATCGGAGCCAACGGCGTGTTGGGGGTACGCTACGACGCCACCGAGATGGCCCAGGGGGTAGCCGAGGTGCTGTGCTACGGGACCGCGGTGGTGTTCGAGCCAGCCGCCTGAGCCATGTGGCGGGCTCGGCCGGGGGATCCTGGGCCAGCCACCGCTATGGGGGCCAGCGGTCGGTGGCAGGTGTTGGGGCGCCCCACCCGGGCCGGAGGCACCGCCCGTACCTGGACCCTCCGCCCCGTTCTCTTCCTCTTCGGATGACGAGGCCAGCGATTCGCGACGTCCATCACCGCTTGCGGGAGGAGCAAGGACCCTTTGTCCCCAAGCCCCGACTGCCCGTCCTCGATGAGCTGATCGCCACCGTCCTCTCCCAGCACACCTCCGACCGCAACTCGGAGCGGGCATTCGCAACCCTCAAGTCGAGGTTCCCGCGCTGGGAGGAGGTGCGACACGCCCCCACCCATGAGGTCGCCGACGCCATCCGCTGTGGCGGTATCGCCGACCAGAAGGCGGCACGCATCCAGCAGATCCTGGCCGAGGTCGAGCGACGCGAGGGGAAGCTCGACCTGGAGCGGTTGCACCGCCTCGACGACGCCGAGGCCGAGCGCTACCTGACCTCCCTGCCGGGCGTCGGCCCAAAGACGGCGGCCTGCGTGCTGCTCTTTGCCCTGGGCCGCCCGGCCTTCCCAGTCGACACCCACGTCCACCGGGTGACCACCCGCCTGGGCTGGCTGCGGGCCGGGACGACGGCGGAGGAGGCACATCGTGTCCTGACCGACCTTGTCCCGCCCGAGATTCGCTACGACCTTCACCTGGCGCTCGTCGCCCACGGTCGCACCGTGTGCCTAGCCAAAAGGCCACGTTGCCCTGTTTGTCCCATCCTTCGCTGGTGCGCGCAAGGCCGGGCTGATGGCCGCTTGCTCGACGACGGTCAGCCGAGCGCGCCCAAGCGCCTTGCCCGGCCGAGGGGGGCACCCGCCTGACGGGGCCCGGGGGGCGTCCAGCTCACGCCGTCGAGCAGCGGGGGCTTTTGCAGCCGTCCCGATCTGTCGTGTGGCCAGGAGGCTCTGGCAGGTCGCTTCAAACGCCGACCCGGGGTGCCCCTCGACCAGCCCGGCGAGGGCGCCGGTCAGCGTGGCTGGACTCCGGACGGATCGGGCGACGGGCCGACGCGCGACAATCGAGATCGTGGGCCTCCGGTTTCGACTTCAGGAAGGTGCCTCTTTCCTGCTGCCCCTCTCCGAGCTGCTCCCCCGATGGGGGGACGTGGAGGTCATCGAGCGGCCCAGGCGACTCGGGTCGTGGCCGACAGATGCCTGGAGCCTGACCCCCGAGGGCGCAACCTCCTTGCTCCTGTACCGACGCGGCGTCTCGACCCGTCCACTGGAGCTGACGATCACGAGCCGTAGCCTTTCCCTCCACGTACCGTCGTGCGTCGCCGCCGAAGACCTGCAGCTGGCAGTGGCCCTGATGGCGCAGGTCGGTGAGCTGACCGCCCGCCGGATCTTCCTCGACCAGGAGGAGCTGAGCCCGGGTCAGCTGCTCCAACGCTGCAACCAGCGTTGGGTCGCCGAATGGCTCCACGATCAGGCGGAGTCGGTCGCCGCCCGGGTGGCCGAGCGCGGGGTGGTGGTCATGAGGGGACCGGTGCGTCCCTTCCACCTCGGCCCCCGGCTGTTGAGCCAGCTGCGCCACGCCCGGGTGCCGGAGGCATTCGCCGACCGGCTTGTCGCGGCCATGCGCAGCACCCAGTGGCCCCCAGGCGACTGGTACACCGCTCACGTCATGCACGTTCGTACCCCCTCGGGACGCCACGAGTTCACGGCAGCGGTCTGGGGCGAGGGGGTGGCCTACATCTTCCCAGCCGTCGACTACTTGGTCCTGGCCTCGGCCGGGAGCGGACGGCGGCACCTGATGGTCCCGCCTGAGGTCGTGCCTCGGATCGCAGGCGAGCGTTGCCGCTACCTCGACGAGGTGCAACTCCTGGTTGAGGCTATCGCCGGGTCCGAGTGGCGCGCCCTCTGGCACCGGGCCGAGGAGCATCAAGTCCCTCTCCCCGACTGAGGCGGCCAACGAAGCGGGAATCTCCCAGGCCACCAGAACGGGCCGCGAGCCCATCCCGACCCTTTGGGGTGGCGTCCAGCTGGGTACGGCCCGGCCGAGGGGCACGACCACGGTTCCCACCCTGTTGCGGCGGCATCCCCTCCTCCGGAGCGCTCGGGTGGCCACGGGCCTTCGAGCGAGCTTTCCGCTGTCGACTTCCGCACCAACGTCACGCCCGATTACGCTTACGGAACGGCCGAGGCCGATCGGAGCACGTGGTGCAGAGACGTGGCGTGCTGGCACAGGTAGTTCATGAGTTTCGGTAGCTTCGATCCACCGGAGACCGCGGCCGGCTCCGGCGGCGGTGGCCTAGTGCAACTGCCCCTTGGGGTGCTCCCGGAGCCAGGTCCCCTGCCGGCTGGATCGCGGTTGCCGCGATCTCGATCCCCGCGCTTCACCGGCCGTGTCGCTGAGTTGCAAAGGGTCGCGAGCGCGCTGAGCGAACGGCGCGCCATGGTGCTGACGGGAGCCGAAGGGTCGGGGAAGACCGCCCTGGCCCTGGAGTTCGCGTATCGCTACGGCCGCTACTTCCCCGGCGGGGTCTTCTGGATCAACTGCTCCGTCCCCACCGTCGTCGCCCTCCAGGTCGCGGCCTGTGGGCGCAGCGACGCCATGGACCTAAGGCCCGACTTCCCAAGCCTGCCTCTGGACGAGCAGGTCCACCTGGTGCTCGGCGCCTGGCAGGGGGACACGCCCAGACTCCTTCTCTACGACGACTGCGACGAGCCGAGCAGGCTGCGCGACTTCCTCCCCAGCCGGGGCGGGGCACACGTCCTGATCACGTCAAGGCTACCGGTATGGGACGGCCCACCGCGACCGGCGATGCTACCGGTCGGGCCCCTGCCTCGGGAGCACGGGGTGGCGGTGCTGAGCAGCTTCCGTCCCGACCTGGCCGCGCAGCCGACGACACTTGGGCAGATCGCACGCGAGTTGGACGACCTGCCTCTGGCGCTGACCCTGGCCGGCGGTGCCCTGGCCGCTCAGCGGGAGCTCGCCCCCGAAGGATACCGTCAGTGGCTCTGCGACCCAACCATCGAGGCCGACGCATCGAAGCTGGACAGCCCACCGGAGACGCTTTCCGACGGTGGGCTGCGTCGCCCGCTGGGCGTCATCTTCGGTCGTCGCCGAGCCCAACCCCCGACGACCGCATCGGTCCGTTCACCGGGGCCGGCCCGGGCCTTCGTGCTCGACCTCCTCATCCTCAACCAGGCCAGCTGTCGGCACCACGCTCACGCTCTGCTGGCACGAGCGGCCCGGTTCGCCCCCACCCCCATCCCTGAGGACCTCCTGCTGGCCACCCTGCTCGAAGCTCCCCTCGCCAACAGGGAGGAACCATCGACGCCCTCCTCCGACCGCGCCCTCACCTCTCAAGCACGAGAGGAGGCACGGGAGGCGCTCACCTGGCTTGTCCACCTGACCCTCCTTGAGCCTGACGGCCAGTGCCTCTGGCTCCACCGCCGACTGGCCACCTACGTCGGCCTTACGGCCATTGATCCTGAGGCCGAGACGATGGTGGAACAGGCACTGATCAGGCTTGCCCGCGAGGCTAACCGGGCGGGGGAGACGTCCCGCCAACTCCTCCTGGCCCCCCACCTCGACGTCGTCACCCGGGCGGCGGCTGCACGAGGCGAAGACGTGCGGGTGGCCCAGCTCAGCGCTGAACTCGGCCGTCTGCTGTGGGCCCTGGGCGACTCAACCTCGGCTCGCCCCCATCTCGAGCGGGCCCTGACCATCCATGAACGGTTGCTGGGACCGGAATCCACCGAGACCATCGAGGGTCTCCACAGCCTAGGATCGCTGCTGCGCGCGCAGGGTGACCTCACCGGAGCCCGGACCTACCTTGAGGAGGCCCTGGCCCGAGCCGAGCGGACCTCGGGGGACGACCATCCCGCCCTCGCCACCATCGCCGGCGACCTGGGCTGGGTGCTCCAGGGGCAGGGCGATCCCGCTGGCGCCCGCCGTTGCCTGGAGCGAGCCGTCGGCCTCTTGGAGCGTCAGCAGGGCGAGCACCCCGAGACCGCCGCGGCCCGCCACAGCCTGGGCAGGTTGCTCATGGAGCAAGGCGACCTGACCGACGCCCGGGCCTGGTTGGAGCGCGCCCTTGGGACCTGGGAGGTCACGTCAGGCTTTGACGACCCCAGGACGCTGGCCTGCTTGAGGGACGTTGGGATGGTGCGGAAGGCCCAAGGCGACCTGGCCGGTGCCCAGGAATGCCTATTCCGCGCCCTCGAGGCCTGCGAGCGAACCTTGGGGCCAGATCATCCCGAGACGGCCACGATCCTGGATGGCGTCGGCACCATCCTCCAAGCACGTGGCAACCCCGAGGGGGCCCTCTCCTACCTGCGGCGTGCGCTGACCATCCGAGAACGGGCCTTTGGCCCCGAGCATCCGGTGACCGCCGCCAGCCTCAGCAACCTAGGGATGCTCCTGCGCGCCGAGCAGGACCTGGAGGGCGCGCGCTCCTACCTGGAGCGAGCATTGGTCATCTCCCAGCGCGTCCTCGGCCCCTACGATCCCCAGACCGCGACCAGCTTGAGCCAGCTGGGCACGCTTCTGCAGGCTCAGGGCGACCTCGTCGAGGCACAGCCCTACCTGGAGCGAGCAGTCGCTATCCGGGAGCAGGCCCTGGGGGCAGACCATCCCGAGACCGCGGCCAGCCTGCACGATCTCGGGCTGCTGCTGATCGAGCAGGGCGACCTGGTGGGGGCCAGGACCTACCTGGAGCGGGCGCTTGAGATCCGCGAGGAGGTGCTCGGTCCGGACCACGTGCAAACGGCCGACACCGAGCATCGCCTGGGGACGCTGCTCTGGCAGCTGGGCGACCTCGCCAGCGCTCTGGTCTACCTTGAGCGGGCGGTCGACGTTCGAGAACGCCACTTAGGCCCCGACCACCCGGAGACGCTGGCCAGCATCACTAACCTCGACGCCCTGCGCCGTCTCCTGGCGGAGCATCCTGCGACCCCCTTCCCGACCTCCCAGGTGGACCTGGGCCCTGCCATGCCTCCGGAGGATCAGGCGGTGAAGGACAGCTCGTAAGGGGACGCCGCCCGCTGGTTGACGTCCTCGAGCGCGCCGGTCACCTGGAGGGTGTAGGTGGCTCCCGGCGTCAAGCCACCGGGCACCACGAGGAGGACGGTTCGCGAGCTGGCGTCGTACGAGACCTGGGCGTTGGCAACGCCCTCAAGCAGCACTCCAGACTGGACACTGCTCGCCATCAGGTCAGAGTCGAACTGGACTCGGACCTGGGCTCGGCCGACCGAGACGCTCAGCACCTGCGGTCCCTTCCCGAAGCTAGGCACCGGCTGCGCGCTGAGGTCGTGAATGTGAAGGCCACCGTCAGCGTCCGTGACCAGGGTGAGGGTCAGGTCGATGGCGGTCTGGGCAGCTCCCTGCCCGTAGATCAAGCGCACCACGGCTCGGCTCGGTTGCAGCAGGACGACGTAGGAGCGAGTGAACCCGCCAAGGCTGGGCTGCGCCTGGAGGAGGCGCTGATAGGCCAGTTTGCCATTCTGATCGAGCTGCCCCAAAGACTGAGCGCCGGATCCAGATGCGGCACCGGCAAGGAAGCTCTGGACGAAGTCCTGCTCGTCACCGACGGTGGGCGAGGGGGAAGCAGCCGGGCGCGGGCCCATCAGCTGGGCCACCCACACCGCGCCATCGCGCTTGAAGGCGAACAGCCCACCGCTCGGCGACCACTCAGGCTGCTCGAAGTCACCGGACGCCACCTGGTGGAGACCGGTGCCGTCGGCGTTCATGACCTCCAGGCCAGAGCTGGTGGCGAGGAGGATCTGGTCGGCGTCCGACCAGGAGATCCCGGTCACCCCGCCCACGCCGGCCAGTCGGGAGACGTTGCCGCTCATGTCGGTGACCTGGACCGCCCCGGAACTGGCGTAGGCGTAGCGATCGGCGCTCGACGACCAGTCCCCCAGGGCCGTGGCCGGTCCCACCGGGACATCCCTCCCGCTGGCCAGGTCCACCACGTGGAGGGTTCCTGAGGTCCCCAGGTAGGCCGCGTGACCGCCGCCGGGCGCGATGTCAACCAGACGCGCCGTCTCACTGAAGGCGGCGATGGTGGTGCCGTGGGCGTCCACGATTCCCTGGGCGGTGCCAATCAGCAAGTTCGAGCCCTGGAAGCCAAGGGCGAGCGGCTGAACCCCCTGGATCGTGGTCTGACCGTACACCACCTGCCCGTTCTGGACGTAGGCAGGCCCGGAGGGCCCCACCGCCACCGTGGTCACCCCACCGGAGGCCAACGTCCGGGTACCGCCGGCGATCGCCACCGCCTCGAGGCTCCCGTTGGGGTTGACCACGTAGAGGGTGCTGCCATCGGCCGACCAGGCCGGAGCCGAGGTGCCGATCGGAGCCAGCTGGCGCATGCCCGCCAGCTGAGACGCGGGCCCCGTGGTCGGGCTCTGGCTAGGGGTGGGGCCAGGTGAGGCCGGGGGTGCGGTGGTGACGAAGGTGACCACCGCCGGCTTGCCGAGCGCCGTCCCATCCTTGGTCTTCGCGCTCGGGGCGACCACCACCGTGTACTGGGTGTTGGGCGCCAGGGTGCCGCTCATGGGCGTGATCTCCACCCGGTTGGGGCTCAGCCACTGGTAGCTGACACGAGTGGCAGGTGAGATCTTGACCGCCTCCTCGACCGATCGGGTGTCCATTGGCTGGCTGAAGTCGAGCTCGATGGGCTGGACCACGGCCACGGTGTGGGCGTCGTTCAACGGACTTGCCACCTCGACCGTGGGCTGCGGGCCTCGGGTGGGATGGGCGAGGACCGCAAGCCCGGCCAGGCCGATCAGCAGGGCACCGAGGGCTGCAGCCGCCCAGGCCAGCCCGGTGGGGGTGGAGAAGAGCTTCCGGTACCATGGCTGGCGCCGTTGGGCAGCCAGCTTCCAGGCCTCTTGCAGAAGCCGGCGGCGGAGGGCAAGGCGGAAGGTGGGATCGGGATCAGCGGCCCCGCCCGGCCAAGGTGCTGAGCGCAGCATCTGCGCGAAGTCCTGCAGCGCACGGTCACCAGGGGAGAGCTCCTCGAAGAGGGCATCTAGCTCAGGGTCTCTGGGCGCCTTCACCAGCCTAAGCTCCTCCGTCGACGTCGGGGACGACGTCCTGGCGGCTGGGTGCCTGAGGTGAAGCTCACGACCGCCCCTCAGCCCCCACGAGCTGGCGCACCCTGCTCACCCCCCGATGGATGAGAAGCTTCACCGCCCCCGGTGACTTCCCCATCACCGCGGCGATGTCCTCGATCTTCATGTCCTCCTGGAACTTCAGCACCATGGCGATGCGCTGCTGCTTGGGCAAGGTCTCCACCATCGACCAGATCCGACGCAGCTCGTCCCGCTGGGCCGCCACCTCCTCCAGGGCAGGCCCCCCCACGGCCAGGTCACGCTGCTCGTCGATGTTCTCAAGGGGCCGCGCCAGCCGGTAGCGATCCGCCACCGAGTTCACCGCGATCTGATACAGCCAGGCCGAGAACGGCTTCCCCGTGTCCTGATAGCGCCCGATGCTCTTGAGCGCCTTCATGAACACCTCGGAGGTGACGTCCTCAGCTGCCGCCTGATCGCGCATCCTCGAATATACGAACCGGTAGATCTGAAGGAAGTACAGGTCATAGAGCTCACCAAACGCGTTGGGATCGCGCTTCGCGCGCTCCACGAGCGCCTGCTCGTCCTCCCGGGACGGCAGGGTGCTCATGCCCCGCTCCTTCTTTGCCCGGTCAAACGGCGGCCGTCCTCCCTCGGTTACGACGGTGCTCCATGCAGTCCCTCAGCTTAGCGTTTCGGGCGCGCTCTCCAGGGGGCCCCGGAGCGATCGCAACCAATCCACATGTTGTGGATTTCCTGTGTCCAACGCACTACATGTGGAGATTGGCAGGCACCAATATAATGGTGAAGCACCTGTTATCGTCTCCGTTGATCCTCAGGAGCTGGCCGCCCCAGTGATCCCACGGTACGCACCGGCCCGAATCCAGGAGATCTGGTCTGACCGCCACCGGTTCGACCTGTGGCTGCGCGTCGAGATCCTGGCCTGTGAGGCCTGGAGCTCTCTGGGCAGGGTACCGGCCGAGGCGCTGCCTCGAATCCGGGCCGCGACGGTAGATCCCCAGCGGGTCGCCGAGATCGAGGCCAGAGTCGGCCACGACGTCGTCGCTTTCCTCACCGCGGTCAGCGAGTCGGTCGGCCAGCCGGAGGCCCGCTACCTCCACTTGGGCCTGACCAGCTCCGACGTGGTCGACACCGCCTTCGCCCTCCAGCTCCGGGAGAGCGCGGACGTGATCCTCGAGGACCTGCGCCAGCTGCGGGGCACCGCTGCGGCGCTGGCCGTGCGCCATCGAGGGACGATCATGGTAGGGCGCACCCACGGCATCCACGCTGAGCCCATCACCTTCGGGTTCAAGGTGGCCGGCTGGGTGGCGGAGCTGGACCGGACCATCGCCCGCCTTGAGCAGGCCACCGCCGAGGTGGCGACAGGGAAGCTGAGCGGTCCGGTGGGCACCCACTCCAGCGTCGACCCTCGGGTCGAGGAGTACGTGTGCTCGGCCCTCGGCCTGCGCGTGGACCCGGTGAGCACCCAGGTGGTCGGCCGTGATCGGCATGCCGCCTTCATGAGCGCCCTCGCCACCGCCGCCGCCTCCATGGAACGGATTGCGCTCGAGGTCCGTCACCTGCAACGGAGCGAGGTGGGGGAGGCGCTGGAGCCTTTCGGGGATGAGCAGAAGGGATCGTCGGCGATGCCGCACAAGCGCAACCCCGTGCTCACGGAACGCATCTGCGGCCTGGCTCGGGTGGTCCGCGGCCACGCCTTGACCGCCCAGGAGAACGTCGCCCTCTGGCACGAGCGAGACATCAGCCACAGCTCCGCGGAGCGGGTGATCTTCCCCGATGCCTGCTGCCTGGTCGACTTCATGGCCACCGAGCTGGGGCGGGTCCTCGCGGGCCTCGAGGTGCATCCCACGCGGATGCTCCAGAACCTGGAGCTCGGCGGCGGCATCGTCTACTCCCAAGCAGCTCTCCTGGCACTCGTGGAAAGCGGTCTCTCTCGGGAGGACGCCTATCGGATCGTGCAGTCGGCCGCGCACCGAGCGCTGCGGGGAGACGGCGGCTTCCGAGCCAACCTACAGGCGGATCCTGAGGTGGCGGCCCGGATCGGTGAGCGGATGGACGAGATCTTCAGCCCAGCCAGGTTCCTGCGCCATGTGGACCTCGCCTTCGAACGGCTGGGGCTGACGGTGGAGGTGAACGCCGGAGCATGACGGTTGGCCCCGCGTTGATGCAAACCCAGCTTGACCTTCCTCTCTTCGCCCGAGGGAAGGTCCGAGACACCTACGAGCTCGACCACGACCGGCTGCTGATGGTCGCCACCGATCGCGTCTCCGCCTTCGACCGCGTGCTTCCCACTGGAGTCCCCGACCGGGGACGCGTGCTGACCCAGCTCTCCATCTTCTGGTTCCAGGCGACCGCCTCGCTGCAGCCCAATCACCTGTTGGGCACGTCCTGGGAGGGTCTGCCGCCCGAGCTGGAGGGACGATGCATGGTCGTGCGTCGTGCACGTCGCATCGACTTCGAGTGCGTGGTCCGCGGCTACCTCGCGGGAAGTGCCTGGGCCGAGTACCGCCGCTCGGGGACCGTGGTCGGTGAGCGGCTGCCGCCAGGCCTTCAGGAGAGCCAGCGGCTCCCGGAGCCGATCTTCACCCCGGCCACCAAGGCAGAGACCGGGCATGACGAGAACGTGCCCTTCAGCCGGCTGCAGGACGAGCTGGGCCATGAGCTGGCCGGACGGCTCCGGGAGGTCAGCCTGCGCCTCTACGGGTACGCCGCCGCCCATGCCGAGCGGCGAGGGCTGATCCTCGCCGACACCAAGTTCGAGTTCGGGCTGGTCGACGGGGAGCTCCTGCTGATCGACGAGGCGCTCACCCCGGACAGCTCCCGCTACTGGGATGCAACCAGCTACCGGGTTGGGAGCAGCCCTGAGTCGTACGACAAGCAGCTGATCCGCGATTGGTTGACCCACGAGAGCCGATGGGACCGTGAGTCGCCGCCCCCCGCGCTGCCCGAGGAGGTAGTGGCACATACCCGGGAGCGGTACCTCCAGGCCTACGAGCGACTCACCGGTCGGCCCCTCACCCTGGCGCCGGCGGCCCGTCCCCAGGACCGATGATCGCCCGGGTGATCGTGGCCCCCAAGCCGGTGGTGAACGACCCCCAGGGAGCGACCGTGCATCGGGCCCTGACCTCGTTGGGATTCTCGGAGGTGTCTGGGGTCAGGGTCGGCAAATACGTAGAGATCCAGCTGGCAGCGGGGTCGGTTCTGGAGGCGTCGGCACGGGTGGAAGCCATGTGCCGGGAGCTCCTGGCCAACCAGGTGATCGAGGACTTCCGCTTCGAGATCGACCCCGAACCTTCAGCGCAGGGATGACCGGTCAGGGAGCGCAAGGACCTCGTCCCGGCCAGTTCGGGCCTGGTGGCAGGGTTGTGCCATCCCTCGCCCCGGAAGAGGCGTCAGGATGAGGTTCGGGGTGGTGGTCTTCCCGGGCACCTGGTCGGACCGGGACTGCGGGTGGGTCATCGAGCGGGTGCTCGGAGCCGAGGTCCGCTACCTTTGGCACCGCCAATCGGACCTTGAGGGGGCCGATTGCGTGATCCTCCCCGGCGGATTCAGCTACGGTGACTACCTGCGTCCCGGCGCCATCGCTCGCTTTTCCCCGGTGATGGAGGCGGTACGGGAGTTCGCCGAGCATGGGGGCCTGGTGTGGGGGATCTGCAACGGCTTCCAGGTGCTCTGCGAGGCCGGGCTCCTTCCTGGAGCCCTGATCCGCAACACCTGCCTCGAGTTCCGCTGCCAGTGGGTCAACCTCCGCTGCGAGCGGGACGACCTGCCCTTCACCCACGCCATCGGGGACCGGGTGCTGCGCATGCCGATCGCCCACCAGGAGGGCAACTACCAGGCCGACCCTGCAACCCTGAGCCAGTTGGAGGCGCGGGGCCAGGTCGTCTTTCGCTACTGCGACGAGCGCGGCGAGCGGGGAGGTGAGGCCAATCCCAACGGCTCCGCCCATGACATCGCCGGCATCGTCAATCCCAGGGGCAACGTGCTTGGCATGATGCCGCACCCGGAACGGTGTGCCGAGGCCGACCTGGGGGGGACCGATGGGCTCTTCCTCTTCCGCTCGGTGCTCGAGGTCGCGTGCTCGATGGCCGGCATCGACCGCCGGTCCGCCCGAGGTGACCGGAGATGAGCGGGCTCGTCATCGACGAGGGCACCCTCCGCGAGGTGGCACTGACCAGGGAGGAGTACGCGGAGATCGTGCGCCGGCTAGGACGGGAGCCGAACCGGCTTGAACTGGGCATGCTGGGAGTCCTGTGGTCGGAGCACTGCTCCTACAAGAGTTCGAGGCCCCTGCTGCGCCGGCTCCCGAGTTCCGGGCCCAGGGTGCTCCAGGGTCCCGGGGAGAACGCCGGGGTGGTCGACATCGGCCAAGGCTGGGCGGTGGTGTTCAAGGTGGAGTCCCACAACCATCCAAGTGCGGTCGAGCCCTACCAGGGGGCAGCCACCGGGGTCGGCGGCATCCTCCGCGACGTCCTGGCCATGGGCGCCCGGCCAGTGGCGCTCCTCGACTCACTTCGCTTCGGCCCCTTGCCCGGGAGCCGGCGCCACCTCGAGGGGGTGGTGGGCGGGATCGGGGGCTACGGCAACTGCGTCGGGGTGCCGACCGTGGGCGGGGAGATCTACTTCGACGAGGGGTATGCCGGTAACCCCCTGGTCAATGCCATGTGCGTGGGCCTGATGCGCGCCGACCGTCTGCGTCGCGCCCGTGCCGGGGAGGCGGGCAACCTGCTCGTCCTGGCCGGCTCCCCGACGGGCAGGGATGGCCTCCACGGCGCCTCCTTTGCCTCCCTGGAGCTGGACGAGGCCTGGGCTGAGCGACGCCCAGCGGTGCAGGTTGGCAACCCCTTCCTTGAGAAGTGCCTGCTGGAGGCCTGCCTGGAGCTGGTCGACCTCAAGGGCGTGGTGGGGCTTCAGGACCTCGGGGCGGCCGGCCTCACCTCGGCCGCAGCCGAGGTTGCGGCCCGTACCGGGGTCGGGGCACGCATCGAGACCACCTGGGTGCCGCGGCGCGAGGCTGGCATGACGCCTTACGAGGTGATGCTGTCCGAGTCCCAGGAGCGCATGCTGGTGGTCGTCGAGCCCGGCTGCGAGGCCCAGGTCGTCCAGGCTTGCACCAAGTGGGACCTGGAGGCCAAGGTGATCGGGGAGGTGACGGCCGACGGCGACTTGAGCGTGTTGGAGGCGGGAGCGGAGGTCGCCCGCCTGCCGATCGAACTCCTCACCGGGGGTGTCCCGACGCGCCAGCTCCGGCCCCAACCACCGGCGTCACGCCGGTCGCCACCGCGCCTCCCGCCCCTTCCCCCCGCGGAGGTGCAGGCAGCCCTCCTGCGCCTTCTCCGGAGCCCCAACCTGGGCAGCCGTCAACCCGTGTTCCGGCGTTATGACCACATGGTGGGCAACGCGACCGTCCTGCCCCCGGGCGGGGACGCTGCCGTCCTCCGCGTGCTGGGGACCTCCCTCGGCTTGGCGATGACGATCGACGGCAACGCCCGTTATTGCCGCCTGGATCCTTTCGTGGGAGCCCAGATCGCGGTGGCGGAGGCCGCCCGCAACCTGGTTGCCACCGGGGCGCGGCCGCTGGCCTTGACCGATTGCCTCAACTTGGGCAACCCCGAGCGTCCCGAGGTGGCATGGCAGCTGGAGCAGGTGATCGAGGGGATCGCAACCGCGTGCCGGGCGTTCCAGCTGCCGGTGGTGAGCGGGAACGTCAGCCTCTACAACGAGTCGCCGCAAGGCGCCATCGACCCCACCGTGGTGGTGGGGATGGTGGGCTTGCTCAAGGACCACCGCCGCCGGATCCCGGCCGGCTTCCAGGAGCCGGGCGACGTGGTTCTGCTCGTGGGACAGACGGCCCGAGAGCTGGGCGGCTCCGAGTACCTGAAGGTCATCCACGGCGTGGTGCATGGGCCGCCCCCGAGCCTGGACCTGGCCCGTGAACGTGCCGCGCAGTCCTTGGTGCTCGAGGCCGCGGCCGAGGGCCTGCTTCGTTCCGCCCACGACGTGGCCGAGGGAGGGTTGCTGGTCGCGCTGGTCGAGTGCTGCCTGCTTGGTGGTCTGGGGTGCCAAGGCAGGCTCGTAGCCCCGGATGACCTGGGGCTCGACGCGTTGCTCTTCGGCGAGTCCCAGGGACGCTTCCTGCTCAGTGCCCATCCCCGAGCGTTGCCCCGCCTCCAGGCTCTGGCCGCCCGGCACACCATCGAGCTGACCGTGCTCGGAACGGTGGGAGGCGAGGTGCTGCGGCTGGAGGGACTTGTCGAGGTCCCGTTGGCCGAGGCCCGTCGGGCCTGGGAGGGGGCGCTGCATGATTGAGTCGGGCCGCAGCCAGCGGGGCAGGCACATGACCGGCCGGTGGGCGGCCTGGGAACGCCAATCGGACCCTCCAGGGGAACGCTCATGGAGGCTGGGAGGCTGAGATGTGCGGCATCTTCGGCATCCATGGTCGTCATGTCGACGTCGCCAACCTGACCTATTTCGGGCTCTTCGCCCTCCAGCACCGGGGTCAGGAGTCCGCCGGCATCGCCGTCGGCGACGGTCAGCAGGTTCGCATCCACCGCGGCATGGGCTTGGTGGCCCAGGCCTTCTCGGCGGAGGCGCTGAGCCAGCTGAAGGGGTTCGTGGCCATCGGCCACACGCGGTACTCAACCACCGGCGCGAGCCGGTTTGAGAACGCCCAGCCGGTGCCATTCCACCACCCGGTGCTGGGCCCCGGCGCCATCGCCCACAACGGCAACCTCATCAACTCCGGTGGCCTTCGCCGCAGCCTGGAGGCAGAGGGGGCACGCTTCGAGACCGGGCTGGACACCGAGGTCGTGGCACGGCTCATCGAGCGCACGCACGGGAGCGACTGGGAGGAGGTGCTGAGGCGTGCCTTCGCCAGGATCACCGGTGCCTACTCCTGCGCAGTGCTGACCAGCGACGCGGTCATCGCGCTTCGTGACCCTCTGGGCTTTCGCCCGCTGAGCCTCGGCTTCATCCCCCTCCGCGGTCAACCGGCCCACGTGGTCGCCTCCGAGACCTGCGCCCTGGACACGGTCAACGCCACCTTCGTGCGGGAGGTCCGTCCGGGGGAGATGGTCATCATGGACGAGCACGGCCTGACCGCGACCCAGTTCCAGGAGTCGGACCGGCACGCGATGTGCGTCTTCGAGTTCATCTACTTCGCCCGGCCGGACTCCATCCTCAAGAACTGCGAGCTGGAGGAGGCCCGGGTACGGATGGGTCGGGAGCTGGCCCGAGAACAGCCGGTGGAGGCGGACATGGTCATCGGGCTCCCGGACTCGGGGACGCCGGCCGCCATCGGCTACGCCGAGGAGTCAGGCATCCCTTTCCGTGAGGGCTTGATCAAGTCCCGGTACATCAACCGCACCTTCATCCAGCCCGACCAGTCCCTGCGCGAGGCAGGGGTGATGCTCAAGCTGAACCCGCTCCGCCGCTCGCTCCAGGGCAGGCGGGTGGTAGCGGTCGACGACTCCATCGTGCGCGGGACCACGTCGCGGCGCATCATCGAGATCCTGCGCAGGGCTGGGGCGCGCGAGGTGCACCTCCGGATCTCCAGCCCCCCCATGCGATTCCCCTGCTTCATGGGGGTGGACATCGGCTCCACCAAGCAGTTGGTGGCGGCCGGACGCTCGGTTGAGGAGGTGCGCCAGCTGATCGGCGCCGACACCCTCGCCTACCTCTCCCTTGAGGGGCTGATGCGCGCCGTGGGCCGGGGCACCATCGACGGCTTTTGCCGCGCCTGTTTCGATGGCGCCTACCCCGTGGCGGTCCCGCAGCAGCTGGAGATGGACAAGATGGCCTTGGAGGAGCCCCAACAGGATCCGGGCCACGGCCACCCTCCGGGGGAGCCAGCGCCGGTCGGCGCCCTGGCCAAGCACGACGGTGAGTGAGGACGCTCCTCTCCACCGCGAGCGCCTCTCCTACGCCGCCGCCGGGGTGGACGTGGCTGCGTACGCCAAGATGCTGGACCGGGTCCGCGGCCTCATCGCCGCCACCCAGGGGCCCGAGGTGGTGACCGGGGTGGGCCCCTTCGCTGGGCTCTATCGCTTGCCGGGTGGGGAGCTGCTGGCCGCCTCAGCCGACGGGGTGGGCACCAAGATCAAGGTCGCCATCGCCTACGGGCGACATCGCGGGATCGGCCACGACCTCGTCAACCATTGCGCCAACGACATCGCCACCATGGGTGCGCGGCCCCTCTTCCTCATGGACTACTTCGCTGGGGGACGTCTGGAGGAGGCCGTCTTCGTCGAGGTGATGTCGGGCCTGGTCGAAGCCTGCTCGGCGGTCGGTTGTGCGCTGCTCGGCGGCGAAACGGCCGAGATGCCGGGGGTCTACGCCTTGGGTGACTACGACCTGGCCGGGTTCATGGTCGGACGGGTGGAGACCACAAGCGAACGCGAGCCGGTGCGGCCAGGTGACCTGCTGGTCGGCTTGCCCTCCAGCGGTCTCCACACCAACGGCTTCTCCCTCGTGCGCCGGGTGTTCGAGGACGTTCCGCTGGGCCGCGTGGAGCCGGAGCTGGGGCGCCCCCTGGGCGAGGAGCTGCTTGAGCCCCACCGCTGCTACCTCGACCAGCTCCAGTCGCTGCCCTGGAAGGCAGCCGCGCACATCACCGGGGGTGGCCTCCCGGCCAACCTGCCTCGGGCCCTCCCCGAGGACCTGGCGGCGGAGGTCGACCGCTCGTCCTGGGAGGTGCCGCCCATCTTTCGGCTGATCGCCCGTCGAGGCCGGATCTCCGAGGAGGAGATGCTGGGAACGTTCAACATGGGCCTCGGGATGGTGCTGGTCACCTCAGAGCCGCTCCCTGGGCTGCCGGTGGTGGGACGGGTCGTGCGTCGATCAGGGACCCGCCGGATCATGTTCCGTTGAGCCGATGGTCGCCCCTGTCCGCCTCGGAGTCCTGGTCAGCGGCAAGGGCTCCAACCTTCGCAACCTGGTCGAGCGCGGCTACCGGGTCGTAGCCGTGGCCACCAACCGTCCCAGCTGTGGCGCCGCGGCCTTTGCCCGGGAACGGGGGCTGCCCCTGGGCGAGTTCTCCCAGCGTCGCTTCGGCTCGGTGGAGGAGCGGGATGCCGCCATGTGCGCCTGGCTCCGGGAGCACGGAGTCGAGCTGGTCATCAACGCTGGCTACGACCGGATCCTCACGCCCGGCTTCGTGGCCGCCTTCCGAGACCGGATCCTCAACGTCCACCCCTCGCTCCTGCCGGCCTTCGCCGGGGGCATGGACGCCATCGAACGAGCCCTGGCCCACGGGGTGCGCATCACCGGGTGCACGGTCCACATCGTCACCGAGGAGGTGGATGCCGGACCCATCCTGGTCCAGGCGGCCGTGCCTGTCCTGCCCGGCGACACCGTTGAGACCCTTCGTGCCCGCATCCAGGCCGAAGAGCACCGAATCCTTCCGGAGGCGATCGAACTCCTTGCCCAAACGAGCCCTTCTTTCCGTCAGTAACAAGGCCGGGCTACCGGCCTTCGCCCGTGGCCTGCAGCGACTCGGCTTCGAGCTCTACGCGACCGGCGGCACCCTGCGCACGCTTGAGGAGGCATCCATCGATGCCCGTCCGGTCAGCGACCTCACCGGCCTCCCGGAGATGCTGGACGGGCGGGTCAAGACCCTGCATCCCGGAGTGCACGCCGGGCTGCTGGCTCGGCGGGACCTGCCCGAGCACCTCCGCCAGCTCGAGCAGCAGGGTCTGTCGACGATCGACCTCGTCTGCGTCAACCTCTACCCGTTCGAGGAAACCGCGGCCTCGCCCGGGATCAGCCTGGGCGAGGTCCTGGAGCAGATCGACATCGGCGGTCCGGCCATGATCCGCTCCGCGGCCAAGAACCACGCCGACGTCGTCGTGGTGGTGAGGCCAGAGCGCTACACCGACGTCCTCAACGCCCTCCAGGCTGGAGGGATCGGAACGGCCATGCGTCGGCAGCTCGCCGCCGAGGCCTTCGCCCACACCGCCGCCTACGATGCCCACATCGCCGCCTGGCTGCACGGCCTCCAGGGCGAGGAGGGGAGGCGCTTCCCCCCTGAGCTGACCGTGGCCGGCAGCCTGGCCCGGCCTCTCCGCTACGGGGAGAATCCCCACCAGCTGGCCGCCTTCTACCGCCTCGGCCCCGACCCAGGTGGGCTGGGCTCGGCCCGTCAGCTCCAGGGCGGGGATCTCAGCTACAACAACATCCAGGACGCCGCCGCGGCCCTGGCGCTGGTCGCCGAGTTCGACCCGCCGGGGGCAGTGATCGTCAAGCACACCAACCCCTGTGGGGCAGCCGTGGGCGACGACCTGGCCGACGCCTATCGCAAGGCCTATGAGTGCGACCCCCGGTCGGCGTTCGGGGGCGTGGTCGCTTTCAACCGGGAGCTCGACGTCCCCACCGCAGAGGCAGTCGTAGGCGTCTTCACGGAGGTGGTGGTGGCCCCGAGCGTGCACCCCGAGGCCGCGACGATGCTCCAACGCCGTCAGAAGCTTCGGGTGCTGGAGGCGGGACCGGTACGGGCGCCCGGCCTCCAGGTGCGATCCGTCCCCGGCGGGCTCCTGGTCCAGTCCTGGGACGAGCGTGGCTTCGATCGTCGCGCCTGCCGCGTGGTCAGCAAGCGGCAACCAACCCCAGAGGAATGGTCGCAGCTGGAGTTCGCCTGGGTGGTCGTCAAGCACGTCAAGTCAAACGCGATCGTGCTCGCCCGGGACCTGGCCGCCGTGGGCGTGGGCGCCGGGCAGATGAGCCGAGTGGAGGCCGCCCAGCTGGCGGTCCAGCGGGCGGGGGATCGGGCTCGCGGTGCCGTGATGGCCTCCGACGCGTTCTTTCCCTTCCCCGATGCGGTCGAGGTAGGCTTGGCGGCGGGGGTCACTGCCATCATCCACCCCGGCGGCTCGATCCGCGACTCGGAATCGGTGGCCGCCGCCGACGCCGTCGGGGCCGCTATGGTGGTGACCGGAGAGCGGCACTTCCGGCACTGACCGGGCGTGCCGTTGGCATGGGTGTGGTTGGTATGGTCGTGTCATCACGCTGGCGGTGAGTTCCAGCGCCGGCCATGCGCCCGAGTCGCGGCGCGTGGTGATCGTGCGCTACGATCCCTCTTGGCCGTTGCGCTTCGCCGTCGAGCGGGCGCGACTGCAGGGTGCGCTCGGGAGGAGCGCCCTGGCCATCGAGCACGTCGGAAGCACCGCGGTCCCCGGATTGAGCTCTCGGCCAATCCTCGATATCGCCATCGCCCTGCCCGGTCTGGCCACGGCCGCTGAGGCGGTGGCCCGGCTGCAGGGAATCGGCTACGAGCGGGATCCCCTTGGGGACCTTGAGGACCGTTTTCTGATGCGGCGCGAGGACGGCCCGACCCGAGCCTTCCATGCCGCCCTCACCGCCTTCGGCACCAGGTCCTGGCGCCGCATGCTCTGGTTCCGCGATCGACTCCGGGCCGACCGGGCCCTGGCCCGAGACTACGAGGAGCTGAAGCAACGCCTGGTCGCTCAGCTCCCGGATCCCCAGGCCTATGCAGCCGCCAAGGAGGGCTTCATCCGTCAGCTGCTCGAGGGCGAGGGGACCGCGGAGCCAGCCGCCGGCGGCTGAGGGCCAGGACGCCTCTCGAACCTCGGCCCCTCCCCAACGTCTGCTAGACTCGCGAGGTACGGTCCTTTAAATCCGGTTCTGTGAGGCCGGGAAGGAGGTGTTTTCATGGCTGTCGGCGACCTGGCCCGGGGGCCTGCGCCCAAACCGAGCCCTCAACAGCCACGGCTGCGACACGTGCTCGAGGCTCAACAGTTCACCCGACGGCTCCTTGAAGAGATCTTCGAGCGGGCCGAGCAGATGCGCGAGCGTCCCGGATGGTTCGCCGATCGGCTTCGGGGGCGCATCATGGCAGCGCTCTTCTACGAGCCCTCCACCCGCACGCGACTCTCGTTCGAGTCGGCGATGCTCCGGCTGGGGGGCCAGACCATCGGGACCGACAACGCCCGCGAGTTCTCCAGCGCGGCCAAGGGCGAGACCCTGGAGGACACGGTCCGGGTCGTGGGTGGCTACGCCGACGTGATCGTGCTCCGACACCCCGAGGAGGGGGCCGCCTCCCGGGCCGCCGCGGTCAGCGACGTCCCTTTGATCAACGCCGGAGACGGCAAGGGTCAACACCCGACCCAGGCCCTGCTCGACCTCTACACCATCCAGCGCGAGCTGGGTCGTCTGGATGGCATCCGGGTGGCCATGGTCGGCGACCTGGCCAACGGACGTACCGTCCACTCGCTCGCCTACTTGCTAGGCCAGTACCACGACGTGCAGATGTGGTTCGTGGCCCCTCCCGAGGTGGCCATGCGTCCTGAGGTCAAGGCCCACCTCGACGCCCTGGGGGTGCCCTGGGCGGAGACCCAGGACCTGGAGGCGGTGCTGCCCGAGGTCGACGTCGTCTATCAGACACGCATCCAGCGAGAACGCTTCGCCGACCCGAGGTCGTACCTGGCTCTTGAGGGGCGGTACGTCATCGGCCCGGCCCAGATGCGCCGCCTGGGGTCGCACGCGATCGTCATGCATCCTCTCCCCCGGCTGGACGAGATCGACCCGGCTGTCGACCCCGACCCGCGGGCGGCCTACTTCCGCCAGGCTCGCAACGGCGTGCAGATCCGGATGGCGCTCCTGGACATGGTCCTGGCGTGAGCACGCGGTCCCAGCCGGCGCCGTGGGCAGGGCGCCGCATCAAGGCACAGGTGATGGACGCCGAGGCGATGAGACGATCTCTGGTCCGGATCGCCCATGAAATCGTGGAGCGAAATCGTGGGGTCGATCAGGTGGTCCTCGTCGGCATCATCTCGAAAGGGGACGTCCTCGCTCGTCGCCTAGGGGCGAAGCTCTCGGACCTCGAGGGCGTGCCCGTGCCGGTGGGCTCGATCGACACCGCCGGCCACCGCGACGACGGACGCCCAGCGGGACCAGGTCGGCCCTCGTCGGCGGTGCCCGACGTGGCCGACCGCACGGTCGTCCTGGTGGACGACGTGATCCACCACGGCCGGACGGCACGGGCAGCGATGGAGGCGCTGATCGAGTTCGGCCGCCCGCGCGCGATCCAGCTCGCGGTCCTGATCGATCGCGGACACCGCGAGCTGCCTATCCGTCCCGACTACGTAGGCAAGAACGTGCCCACGTCGGCGTCCGAGACCGTCGAGGTGTGCCTTCAGGAGGTTGAGGGCCTCGACGCGGTGCTGATCCTGGCATGAAGAACGATCCCGAGCCCGCATACGCGGCGCTGGTCTTGGAGGATGGTCGTCACTTCGTCGGTCGAGCCCTGGGCGCGCACCAGCTGGGCCAGGGCGAGGTGGTGTTCAACACCGCCATGACCGGGTACCAGGAGGTGCTCACCGATCCCTCGTATGCCGGCCAGATGCTCTGCATGACCTACCCGCTCCAGGGCAACTACGGCACCCGCCCAGACGATGCGGAGTCGGGCCGGGCCTGGGCCCGTGGGTTCATCGCCCGCTGGGCTTGCCCCCATCCCTCCCACCACTCCGCCGTGGCCTCCCTGGACACGTACCTGAAGCAGCAAGGCGTCCCAGGGATCAGCGAGGTCGACACCCGCGCCCTGACCCGCCACCTCCGCACCCACGGAGCGCTGCGAGCCGTGCTCTCTCACGAGCACGAGCCGCCGACGCCAACCCGCCTGGCCGAGCTGCACGAGCTGGCCTGTCGGGTCACGCCCCTCTCAGAGCAGGACCTGGTGGCCGAGGTCTCCCGACGCACCACCGTGGAGTGGCTGGAGCCGCTGCCTCCCGAGCTCCGGGGACGTGGCCACGCCGATGGCCGGGGGTTGACCATCGCGGTCGTGGACTACGGGGTGAAGTCGAACATCCTGCGCTGCCTGCGCGAGCGCGGCTGTCGCGTGGTGGTGCTCCCGCACACCGCGACCTGGGAGACGGTGGAGGCGGTCGAGGCGGACGGCCTGCTCCTGGCCAACGGGCCGGGCGATCCCGGGGTCCTGACCGGTCCGGTCGAACTCTGTCGGCGCGCGATCGGGCGCATCCCGCTGCTCGGCATCTGCCTTGGGCACCAGATCTTGGGCCTGGCCATCGGCGGGACCACCTCCCGGCTCCCCTTCGGTCATCACGGCATCAACCATCCCGTCCGAGACGTGCTCACCGGGCGGGTGCACATCACCAGCCAGAACCACGAGTTCCAGGTGGACGCGGCCAGCCTGCCCGAGCGGAGCGGCTTTTTCATCAGCCAGCTCAACCTCAACGATGGCTCGGTCGAGGGCCTCGCCCACCGTTCCCTTCCCATCTCCAGCGTCCAGTACCATCCCGAGGGCTGCCCCGGGCCGACCGACAACCACTACATCTTCGACCGCTTCGTCGAGAACGTCCGCGAGCACCGAAGGACCACCTGGGCCGTGCCCAGCACCCAGACGGTGGGAGGAGGAGCTCCCGCCGCCTCCTCGGTCGGGCGGCCACGGCCTGGCAAGGTGCTGATCATCGGCTCCGGGCCGATCGTGATCGGCCAGGCGGCCGAGTTCGACTACGCCGGGACCCAGGCCTGCAAGGCCCTGCGCGAGGAGGGCGTGACGACGGTGCTGGTCAACTCCAACCCGGCCACGATCATGACCGACGAGGGCGTCGCAGACCGCGTCTACATCGAGCCCCTGACCGTCGAGTGCCTGGAGCAGATCATCAAGCGAGAGCGTCCTGATGCCATCCTCCCCACCCTGGGCGGGCAAACCGGTCTCAACCTCGCCATCGAACTCCACCGGTCGGGGGTGCTGGCACGTCATGGCGTCAGGTTCCTCGGCGCCGATGCCGAGGTGATCCGCAAGGCCGAGGACCGTGAGGCCTTCAAACAGCTG
>Ga0209061_1001599_pt1 | contig 35685 bp, 33 predicted proteins | sample Coa_R1_10_FD_187157 | JGI IMG/M metagenome (GOLD analysis project Ga0209061, IMG submission 187157) | Surface soil microbial communities from Centralia Pennsylvania, which are recovering from an underground coalmine fire - Coalmine... | ecosystem: Environmental > Terrestrial > Soil >... | reverse complement strand
CGCCTCGGGAACAGGAGCGGGCCGCTGCCCACTCCTTGGCCTCGGTCTCCGTTGCGCCCAAAGCGCGCCAAAAAGCGGCGCTGGGCTCCACTGCGTCCGAGGCCAAGGAGGCCCATCCATGATCTTCAGGGGTGAGGAAAATTCAACCGGCGAACTGGGGAATTTTCATCCGGCGTTGACATGTGTGCTTTGCTCGTGCTTGCAGCGCTTGCGATCATTGCGACACCGGTGCGGCAATGCCGAACGCCAGTTGCTACGATCGGACCAGACCCGGTGCCTCCGCTACGCTAGCTATAAGCTGAGCAGCGACGAACGTAATCCTGGGGAGCGCATAGCGCTCCCCCTCATAGCTGGAATTTACCATCACGATGGCTTGGCGGCGTATTACACGCCGTCCGTGGCCTGTGAGGTCCTGGCGGATTGCCACCACCATGCGTTTCAGGAACTACTAGCTTGCACGGTCGAAGAACTGGTGAACAAGATGGAAGCTTATATGCGCGCCGGAAGACTTCGCGCTGCCGATTTCGTGACGTCGTGGGAGAAACTGGAACCCTACCGAGTGGCTGTGCCCGTCGAAACTGAGCGCCTCGCAAGCGAATTTCTCTTCTGCAATCTCAAGATCGCTTTAGCAATCTTAGAGGCGCGTCAGCATCAGACTCCGGTGGCACCAGCCGCATAGCGACGCCCGTCACCTGCCCAACCACTTCAGCCTCAGCCGGATAGGAAAACTGCCGGATCGTGCAGCCAGACAGCGGATGGGGAATGATAGTCAATTGCGCGCCCCGCATTTCGCACCATGAGCAGGCATATCCGTCCCGCAACTCGATAAAGTAGATCGGCCGATCGAATTCGGTCCGCCATTGCGAGCTCTGGAGCCGCGTGGTGTATTTTTCGATCTGGACGAACGAACCCGGCCGCAATAGGGGATACATCGTGTAATCGTCCGTACCCACGTATCCGTATTGGCAATGGCGCAGGTCAAGCTTTCGCAGCAACGCGACCGGGACGTCTCCCCACATCTCCACCATTCTCGAGAGCAACGTCGTCGTTGCGAGATTGAACCCCTTGTCGAATCGCACCGGAAATGTAACGGCCTCGGAGGGCTCCGGCTCCTCGAACGAGACCAAATGCGTGTGTTCCAAGGGGAGGCCAAGCTGGTAACGCGGCGTGTCGTTCAAATCGATCCCGAAAAGCTTCAAAAGATCCGAAAATTTCGCTCGATAGATGACGCTCAAACTGTAGAGCTTGTAAATGCTGGGAATGGAATTCCGATTTTCAAGCTGCGTGAGCCACGCGTTCGAGATGTAATACTCTTCGTTCTGCCGGTCCTCGGCAATTACCCGGGTAAACTCCTCGACTTCGCGGGTCGTAACCCCCAGCCGGTTTCGAAGTTCCCGTAGTTGTTCACCAGCACGCATCCGCGCCCCTCAACCTCCGGTATCATATCGGAACAATTCCGATCAGTCGTACCGTGGGACAATATGATTTTCCCCAATTTGAATCAACTTGTTTCCCACCCGCGTGCGGCTACAGCTTGGGACGGTGGCCATGGGAATATACCGAGATTCAAATTGGTAATTTACCTCTAGTATTCGGTTGCTTGCGATTGAAAGCAAGCACGGAAATCTGAAAATAACCGACCAATCTAAAGAAACTGTTAGATTTGGCTGGTCGGGACAAAGTGGGGCTTTCCGTGCCGCTCCAGACACATGCGTCGAAACGGGCGGGCAGCTTACACAAGCAACGAAATCAGGGACGGAACTGCCACTTCGGACCTGCTAAATAATCGGTCAATGGAGTATGGCTTATGCGCTTTCTTCACTGCCACCCCGAGGTTCCGCTTTCGCGTCACGCCGTCTTAAATTTCGTTCTTTCACGAGCACCTGTGCGAATCTATGGCGAAGAGGTGGGAATATGACCGAGACATTCGGTAATCCCCCAAACTCTACGCCCTCTTTCCGCGAAAGGCGGTCGGTTCCAAGGTTCAGCCTGATTGCCGCCGCCGATATCGTGGAACCCGCAAGTGGCGTCCACATCTCCGGCCGAATTTCAGAAATCAGCCGCAAGGGATGCTATCTCGACGTTCTCAATACGCTGCCGGTCGGAACCCATCTTCGATTGACCATATCGCGCGATCAGGGGACCTTTTCAACGGAAGCGAAGATTATTTATGCACAGGACGGCATGGGGATGGGCATTCTCTTCCTGGATACCCCTGCCGCTCAGTTGCAGATTTTGGACCAATGGCTCCAAGAACTGCAGCGCTAAACTCGTCAGTCTCCGTTCTCTGAACGCATCGCGGCCGTTTCCGTCGCCGTACCTGGGCCGGACTTACTTCCCGCTTGTCCAACTCGCCGGAGGCGAATCCATCTGCCAAAATTCCGGGGCAGGCCTGGCGAATTCAATTGCGACCTGAGCCAGCCCGGCGTAAACCGTGCCCTTGTAAGCCACTCGCGCTTCCTGCTCGCCCCAATTCTTTGGGTTGAGCACGATGAGTCTCTGGCCCAGCGCGACGCTCGTCTGGAGCATGAGCAGCGCGCCGTGCGCGCTCACGGTCACGGTAAAAGTCTCTTCCTGAAAGCTGCGATCGCCCGATTGGCCGCGCACAACCACCGGGATATCAAGCAGCACACGTTCGCTACGACGCTGAGCGGCGAATGTCACATTCCCTCCGGATCCTACTATGCGCCTCGATAGAGGCGAAGCACGCTCAAATTGGCGCTGATTGCCGCAAAACTAACCCGGCTGCCCTGTTGCGAAAGCCGCGGCGCCGTTCACGCGTATTTTTTGGCTAGTCAACTGACAAGACACGTGTAAAATATCCTTGATGAATTGGGCTGCCCACAAACCCGCTCCGGGCGGAGAACACGCCCGATCGGAGCGCCGCCGCAGGCACATCCTCCAAGCGATCCGCTCGCAGCATCGCCCGGTGCCCGGCGCCGAGCTGGCCAAGCGCCTGCGCGTTAGCCGCCAATGCCTCGTGCAGGACATCGCCATTTTGCGTGCCGCGGGAGAAGATATCGTCGCCACGCCGCGCGGCTACCGCCTGCCCGATGCCGAAAAAGATTCGCATCGCGCGGTCCTGGCCTGCCGCCACACGCCGGAGCGCACCGAAGAGGAATTGACCATTCTGGTGGACCACGGCGTCCGGGTCCGCGACGTCATCGTCGAGCACCCGCTCTACGGCGAGCTTCGCGGATCGCTGATGATCGAATCGCGCGCTGATATGCAGGATTTTTTGAAGAAAGTGAAAGCGGCTCACGCGTCGCTTCTTTCATCGCTGACTGACGGCGTCCATCTTCACACCGTGGAGGCGGCGCGCGCGGACATGATTTCGCGGGCGCGCGCCCGCCTTCGCGAGCGAGGCTTTCTGCTGAAATAGGCTCCGCTCAAATCAAGCGCATGACTCTTACGCATACAACCCGGGACGAGCGAGTCAAGCAGGCGTTTTTTCGCGGCGGGAATCTCACGTTGGACAACGGCGAGTACCGCGCCTTTGTTCTCGGCTTCGCCGGAGCGCTACTTCGGGACGATCTGGCTGCCGGCGATCTGACCGCCGAGTCGCTCGGCCTACCGCGGACCCGCGTTTCCGCCGCCGTGGTTGCGCGAGAGTCCGGCGTGGCAGCGGGCCTGCAGGAATTCGCGCTTCTCTATCGCAGCAACGGAGTCGACGTGGTTCTCGAAAAATGCGATGGTGAAGAGATTCGCGCGGGAGAGACCATTCTGCTGGCTCAGGGCGAACAAACGAAACTGCTCGCACTGGAACGCGTTGGCCTGAATCTGCTGCAGCGCATGAGCGGTATCGCCACTGCATCGCATCGCGTACAGGCCCACATTCGCCAGAGCGGGTCGGAAGCCGCCGTCGTCGGCACGCGCAAGACCCCCTGGGGCATGCTCGATAAGCGCGCGCTGCATCTAGGGGGAATCGGCACGCACCGGCTGAACCTCGCCGACGCAATTCTCATCAAGAACAACCATCTGGCCCTGCTTGCGAGCAGCGAGGAAGAAGCAGCCCCGCTCGCGGTCGAGCGGGCATGGAAGTCGCGCCGTCAATCGGCGTTTATCGAGGTTGAAGTTCGCGGCGAGGCCGCGGCGCGCGCCGCGGCGAAAACCGTTCGCGGTCTCCTCGAAAAATCCGGCGAGGAATATCCCTGCATTCTGATGCTCGACAATATGGATCCCGCGCGGATCACCGAAGTGCTCGGCATGCTGCGCCGCGAAAATCTGCTGGATTACACGCTCGTCGAGGCGAGCGGCGGAATTTCGGAAGAAAACGCAGTCGAGTACGCGGCCACCGGCGTCGACGCGATTTCCATCGGCTCGCTGACACATTCGGTCCGCGCGCTCGATCTCAGCCAGAAAGTTTCATAACGCCATAAACAGGAGAAAGGATCCGTTCATGTCCAGCGCGACAGCTCCAACTGTACAAAGCTTCGAGGACCGCTATTCGCTCCCCGTTGTCGAAACGATTGCCGATTCGCCGGAGGAAATTCGCCGAAAGCAGCAGCGCGTGCGAGATCTCGTCAAGGAGCGCAACGCGATTTTGCTGGCGCATCACTACCAGCGCCCTGAAGTCCAGGAAGTCGCCGATGCCGTGGCGGATTCGCTGAAGCTTTCACAGCAAGCGGCAAAAACCAACGCCGACGTGATCGTTTTCTGCGGCGTGCACTTCATGGCCGAAACCGCGTCGATCATTTGCCCGGAGAAAACCGTGCTGTTGCCCGACCTTCGAGCCGGCTGCTCGCTTGCCGCGGCCATCACTCCCGAAGAACTCCGTGAATGGAAAGCGAAGCTTCCGGACGCGGTGGTCGTTTCCTACATCAACACCTCCGCAGCGGTGAAGGCCGAAAGCGATTACTGCTGCACCTCCGCGAACGCCTCCAAAGTCGTTGCGTCCATTCCCGCCGACCGCACTATTCTTTTTCTGCCCGATAAATTCCTCGCCACCGTGGTCGCGCGCCAAACGGGGCGCAGCAACATCGTCGCCTATCCCGGCTATTGCCATGTCCACAAGACGATCCAGCCCGAGCAAGTAGCGACGCTGCTTGACGAACATCCGGATATCGAGCTACTGCTGCACCCCGAATGCGGCTGCGTAAGCTCGTGCATGGCAAAAGCGATGGACGGCACCCTGCCTCAGGACCGTACCTTCTTCCTTTCGACCGAAGGAATGTTGCGCCACATCGCGGGATCGAACGGCACGGAATACGCCGTGGGAACGGAGCTGGGAATCCTGCATCAGCTCCATAAGAAATTTCCCGAGAAAACGTTCCATCCCGTTAATCCGCATGCGGTCTGCGCGTTCATGAAGACCATCACGCTTGATCGCGTGATCCAATCGCTCGAAACGATGACTCCCGAAGTGCGCGTTCCGGAAGCTATCGCCACCAAAGCCCGGCGCGCCATCGACCGAATGCTGGCCCTGGCGTAGGCGGGCGGCGATGCTGAAAATCGGACTGCTCGGCGCCGGCGCCATCGGCCGGATCATCGCTACAGCACTCGACCCGCAACAGAGCGGCGGAAATCGCATCGACGCGCAAATCGTCGCCATTTGCGATCAGGACCGCGAACGCGCGGCGGCACTTTCCGCCGAAATTTCGAATCACCCGCCTGTTGTCTCGCTGGACGAGATGATCGACAAATGCGAACTGGCCGTGGAAGCCGCGAGCCAGGGAGCGTTGCCGGTGTTTGTTCCCAAAGCGCTGGAGCGCCGGCGCGACATGCTGATCATGAGCGTCGGCGGATTGCTTGGTCACGATGAATGGTTCCGGCAAGCGGCCGAGCGCGGCTGCCGGATTTACGTTCCTTCAGGCGCGATCGCCGGGCTCGACGGCATCAAGTCCGCTTCCATCGGCAAGCTCGAATCGGCGGTGCTGACGAGCCGCAAGCCCGTGGCAGCGCTGAAAGGAACGAAATTCGTGGTCGAGCGCGGCATCGCGGTCGAGAATTTCAAATCCGAGACTGCGATTTTCGAAGGCACCGCGGAAGAAGCCGCCAAAGCGTTTCCAACCACATCGAACGTGGCCGCGTCGCTGCGCCTCGCGATTGACCCGTCGATTCCGGTGCAGGTCCGCGTGGTGGCCGTGCCGGGGGGAACACAGAACGTCCACGAAATCCGCGCGCAGGGCGAGTTCGGCTGCCTGACGGTGATCGTGCAGAATATGCCGTCGAAGCAGAATCCACGAACCTCACAGCTTGCGGCCTTCTCCGCGATCGCGACGCTAGCCAACCTGACACGCGCACTGCGCGTGGGAACGTGAGCAACAGCGATTCCCTGCTTTCCGCCATTTCGTTTAGCACAAGTTTTCGTTCCCGCGACATTGCACACCGACCGGACCGGATTCCACGGCAAGAAGCTGCTGGCCGAGAGTACAGGTTGGGGGAGGGACAGATACGATAAACCGATGGCGGCGCGGGCAACGAAGGGAAACAAGCCAAACGAACCGCATTTCACCGGCAAATTATGTTCGCGTAACCAGTGTCCTGTAGAATCGAGGCGGTCGTTCGGTTCGGAGGCGTCGCATGAGGAAAGAGCGAGAATTCGCTCGGTTCACGGTCAATTTGATAGGGACGTTGTGGATGGCGTGCGTCGTGGGAGCTTTGGCGCATGCAAGCGTAAATTTCCGGCCCAGAGCGCAAGGAGACTCGAATCCCAACGCGAAGGCCGACGCACTACTGCTGCCGGACTCATCGAAGCCAACTTTTACGATAGTGGAGGCCAAGCTGCGCAAGCCGGTCATGGTGATCGCGTACGGCGACATGCGGTTTACCAACCCTGCGAACCAGACGGCCACCGATCCGACGGTACGCATGGAGATTGTACGGCGCGTCGCGAAAGAGCGGCCGGACGCGCTGCTGCTGAATGGCGACATTCCACTTAGGGGCGGCGACACTCAAGATTACACCGAATACGAGGAAGAAACGCGCATCTGGCGCGAGGAGCACTTACGAATTTACCCCGCGTTAGGAAACCACGAGTTCTACGGATGCGACGCGGCGCAGTGCCTGGAGAATTGGTGGGCCGCGTTTCCGAAGCTGAGGGGACGGCGGTGGTATTCGGTGCGCGTGGGCAACAACGTCGAAACGATCGAGCTCGATAGCGACGATTCGTTTGAGCCCGGAAGCCGCCAGATCAAATGGCTGACCAGTCAGCTGGATGCCCTGCCGCGCAGCGTCGAATTCGTGATCATCACGCTGCATCATCCGCCGGTGGCGGACCCGAATCCCGGGCCGACGGCTTCTCACAACGTGCGTCCGAATGAAGAGGCGCTGAAAAACTATTTGAAGGCAGCAGTGGCGGCGCACAGCGCGAAATTTGTGGTGGTCGCCGGACATATTCACAATTACGAGCGATTTTTCGAGGATGGCGTGATGTACATCGTTTCCGGCGGAGGAGGGGCGACACCCTATCCCGTGATCCGCACGCCCGGCGATTTCTACCAGAGCAAGCAATTTCCGAATTACAACTACGTGGAGTTCGTGCTCGCGGGCCAGACACTGCGCGGCACGATGTACCGCCTGTCCAGCATGGGTGCGTGGCAGGCGAAAGACAGTTTCCAGATGCGGTACAAGCAAAAACCGCTTCGATAAAAGGCCGCGTCCGCGAACGCGCATGGGAGGAGGCTACGAAACTCCGGCGGAGACGAGCCCTTTGCGCTTGGGCTGATTCCAGGCGTGATTCCCGCGGAAATAGTCCCACAGGCCCCGCAGCCGCCACAGCATGTGCAATTGGCGGTAGGGAAAATGTTCGAAGAAGCAGTAGCTTACGAGCAGCGCAACGTCTTTCCAGTCTTTATAGCGGCGGTAGGTAAGCTCCTCTTGCAGGACGGAACCAATCGAAATGACAGTGGCGAACGCGAAGCCGAAAAGCATGAACTGAATAAAAAAGGTGCGGCTGAGAACGTGCAAGCACGCCGCCAGGATAATCGTGGCGATGCCCAGCGTCTCGATAACGGGCGCGAAAAGCTCGAAGATCCAGAGATACGGCAACGCAATACTGCCGATGCGGCCGTAACGGGGCCGGAAGAGCATGTCGCGGTTGGGCCAGAGGACGTCGAGCAAGCCCTTCTGCCAGCGCGCGCGCTGGCGCGCGAGAGATTTAAGGTCCGAAGGCACTTCGGTCCAGGACATGGGATCAGGAACGAAGCGGATCTCGTAATCGGCGCGTTTTTCAAGGAGATGGCGGTGCAAGCGCGCAACGAGATCGAAGTCCTCGCCGATGCTGCTGGCGCGGTATCCGCCGATCGCGCGAATCAAATCGGTGCGAAACAGACCGAAAGCGCCGGAAACGATCGTCAGCATGTTGGCGCGGCCCCAGGCCTCGCGGCCGATTAAAAACGCGCGGAGATACTCGACCACTTGAATTGCTTCGATGGGGCGGCGAGGAAGCCGCACGTTGCGCAGTTGGCCGCCTTCGATTGTGGACCCGTTGAGCACGCGCACAATGCCGCCGACGGCGACCACCCGCTGGGGATCGGCAAGGACGGGAACCATGATGCGCAGAAGAGCGTCGCGTTCGAGAATCGAGTCCCCGTCGATCACGCAGACATACGGAGACGTCGCCACATTCAGGCCGGCGTTGGTGGCGTCGGCTTTGTTGCCGCAGCTCAGTTTATCGATGACGATAAGCCTTGGGTCCTTGTCACTGCGATAGATGCCGAGCACCCGGGCGCACGGAATCTCGGGAACGTACACGGCGCGCACCGGCCGCAACATGAACGCATCGCGCAATTCGTCGAGCGTGCGGTCTTGCGAGCCGTCGTTGACGATGATGATTTCGAGCTCCGGGTAATCGAGTTCGAGAAAATTGCGGACGGCGACGCGAATGGAAGCTTCCTCGTTGTGCGCGGGCGCGATGATTGTGATGGGTGGGACCAGCGGAGCGTTCTGGATCCACTCGAGGCGCTGACTTTTCAAGCGACGCTGGTGACGAGCGCTGGTGAAAAAAGCGATGATCAACATCAAGAGGTAGGCGCAGTTGCTGGCGAGGAAATACCAAAAAAGAGTCTCGTTTGAAATCTCGAGCAAGCGGATCATCGGCGGGAGGCCAGAACAGGATTCTTTTCCGGCGCGTGGAAACGTGGGTCGACGGGCAGCGCTCCGGTCTCCAGGACGGCGTGCAGCCGTTCTTTTTGGACGGCATCGATGTCCGTGCTCGCGTCGATATCGGCAGCGAGCTTTGCGCGCAGATTGGCGTTATCGAGCGCGGTCAAGTACGCGTAAATCCCATAGCGGTCGCGCGTTTCCACCACTTTCGCGAAGACGGCAACCATTGGGGTATCGAGCTGAAGAAGGGCTTCCGCGGCGCGCAGCCGGACGAGGCGGTTGGAGTCCTTGAGCGCGCGAACCAGCACTGGGACCGAGCGCGGATCGGAGAGCTTCCCCAAGCTTACGATAGCGCGCAGGCGCACGAACCAGACTTGATCGCGCGCCAATTCGCTGAGGACGTCGAACGCCGATCCCGATTTGGAGCGACTGTAGGCGCGAGCGGCCGTGGCGCGCAACTCGTCAACCTCATCCCCGGCAAGCTGCAAAACATCCAGATCAACCGAGGGTGTGGCCACCTCGCCAAGCACGCGGCCAAGGATTTCGCGCAGCGGCCCCTTGGCATTTTGAACGTAGGGAACCAGGGCCTGCGGACGCTCGGCGCAACAGTGGATCAGTGCGCTTTGCAGCGGCATCGCCGGAACGGTCAAGCCACATTCGCCGACCCATTGCAAAATCTCGTCGGCAGCCTGGGGGCTGGCGGTCCGCCCAAGACCGCGAAGCGCGGCCAAGCGGATTTCGAGCGAGGGGTCTCGGAGCGCTTCGGCAAGGGTGTGGATCCCTTCGGGAGCCCGGGTGCGGCCCAGGGCGACAAGCGCGCGCATGCGCCGCCACCCGGTAAGTTTACGAGCTTCGAAGATGCGCTTTTCGATCAAACCGCTGATACGGAGAAAATTCAGCAGGCGCGCGGATTCTTCGGTCTCAGCAATCTCGAAGGCGTCCAGCGCCATCGATTCCACAATGTCGCGGTCGAAGGGTTTATTGCGCCACGTCTCGTAGGGAATTTCTCCCGAGAGCAGGGCGTCCCATTTTTGGCGCCACTCGAAGACGCGCGCGTCACGACGCGCGAAATACCGGCGGCGGTACGCCCGGCGAATCAAAATAAAGGCGAGCAACAACGCATCGGCTACGATCGCAGCAGCGATGGCCTTCAGCACAAAGGCGGCGGGACCGAGTCTCCACAACTTTTCAAAAATGGACGTCATAGCTCAATCCAAAACCGGTGTCGGATCTGTTCTGAGTGCGTTTTTGATAGCTCACGTACTCGGTAAAGCCTTGGCGCGGCGAAAGCTGAAGGCGGAGACCGCTGCCGTAGGTCTGCGAGGCGAACCTGCCGATCTGGTCCACCTGCGCGAAATCTTCGGTTCCTACGGCAAAAAGAAAATTGCCAAATAGCCGCTTTTCGCCCCACCGCCGAATGGGCAATTCGAGCCGCGCAAGTTCAGAAGGCTTCCATTCGGAATTCGCGGACGAGAACGCGCTTCGGGCGCCGGTCGCGCCGATTGAAAATGTCCAATCCTGAGGGAAGTACAGAATGGAGGTGCCGCTGAGCGTCAAGATGCGGGCCGATTGATACCAATACCAATGCTGCTCGTAAGCGAGTTCCACGCCACGAACCAGCCCCGCGCTGCTGGTTTTCCAGCCGCGGTCCAATCCGAAGAAGACTTCGCTTCGGGGAATGACGGCGTTGTCGTGGCTGATGGCGCCGCCGAGCGTAACAGCCGCAAAACCGGGCTGCCGGCGCGTAACACTCGCGAGCAGCTTGGCGGCTTGCACGCCGTAATACTGAAAAAAATTGCCGGATGCGGTGGTGGTCCATGCGGGAGCCCACTGGGAGGTGAGCGTGACGTATTCGCTATGGATGGAGTCGGCGTAGCTTAGAACGTCGTTGTCCTGTTCGAAGTGGAGCTCCTGCCGGGGTTCGCCGCGCGTAGCCGCCAACCCGGCGCGCGCTTCCTGACTCGAAGGATCAAGGAGCAGAGCCTTTTGAAATTCCAGGCGGGCGGCGCGGGGCTTGGCAGCCGCTTCGAGAACTCGGCCGCGCGCGACGTGAATATCCGCCCTGCGCGGATCGAGCGATTCGGCGGCGTCGATTGCCTGCTCGGCCTGCTGGATTTTTCCTTCTCGCAGATAAACGGTAGAAAGGCCCAGCCAAATGTCCGGGTCGGTGCGGTCCGTTTGCAATATTTGTTGGTATTCCTGCTCGGCCTGGGACAGCTGGCCGGACCAAGTGAGCAACCGCGCTCGCCATGCGCGAACCTCTCCGTCATTCGGGTACTTTGCTATTTCTTGGTTCACGATTTTCATGGCCGCGGCCCAATCCTGCCGTTGAGCGCAGCGGCGCACCTCAGCACGCCAATCAGGGCTGCTTTCCCGTCCCTCGGCTAACTGAGCCAGAACAAAGCTGACGAAGACGCTGCTCAGAACAGCAAGCAGAATTGCCCGCGGGATGGCCGTCCAATCGTTTTGGCGATGTGAAAACACAAAGAGTTCCCACAAGGGATGGTGCAAAAGCGTAGCCAGATGGCAATGCAACGAGCCGGGCAGTTAGCTGTGGAATTGTTGGGGTTAACTCTAATCAAAACTCGAAATATGACCCCACCGAGGAGGCGCGAATTGCGAGCCTGATTCATTGCGACGCGACTGTCGCAATTTGATACAGCGAGTCTCAAGCGGAAGGTTTAGCGCGAAGACCATAGTGCGCAGAAGGGATAGACGGAAATTATTCAAATTTCCTGCTGCTCAGCATAGTAAGCAGATTTAATGCCGGAAAACAGATTGATTCTCATGCGGAGGGTCCGCCGGAGATTCGGCTCCCAACCCATTTCACCCGATCTCTACTCGCGCGCAACCACCAATCACGGAAGGCTAAAAGCAATAAACGCGTTGCCGGAGGCGAAGAGAACATACTGCTTTCCACCGATCTCGTAAGTGATGGGATTCGCTTCGCAATCGCTACCGCCGGCGGAAAACTCCCAAAGCAACTTGCCGGTTTCAGCGTCAAGCGCGAAGAAATCGCCTTCTTTGCTGCCAGCAAAAACAAGCCCGCCAGCGGTTGAGAGCGTGCTGACCTCCGCAGGAGCGAGAATCTTGTATTCCCATTTTCTCTCGCCGCTAACAGCGTCGAGGGCGCGGATGGCACCGTATTGATCGTCACCGGACAGATTCATGCGGCCCCCGCCGCCGAAGTCTGGGAAATTCACCCGAGGGCGCCCAGAAATTGTGTAAGCGCCGGTTTCACGTGTGGAGACGTAGAAAAGTTTCGTCTGCGGATCGTAGGAAGGGCTGTTGAGATTCGTGCCGCCATGGCCGTCGGGAAAGATCAGTTGGCCCTGCGGAGTGGGCTCGGTATTGGGCATCATGATGGGCTGCCCGTTGGCATCAAGCCCTTTGGCCCACGTCTGCTTTACAAAGGGCCGACCCGCAACGAACTTTCCGGTGACGCGATCAAGCACGTAATAAAAGCCATTGCGATTGGCGAAAGCCACCAGCTTGCGAGGCTTGCCGTCCAGGTCGGCGTCGAACAGCACGGGGACCTGAATGGAGTCCCAGTCGTGCGTATCGTGCGGGGTGAACTGAAAATACCATTTCATTTTTCCAGTGTCTGGATCGACGGCAATGAGCGAATCGGTATACAGGTTCGCGCCGGGACGGTCCTGGCCGTTGTAATCGGGGGCGGGATTGCCGGTGCCCCAATAGATAAGATTCAGGTCGGGATCGTAGGAGCCGGTGCCCCACGTGCCGCCACCGCCGACGCCCTTCATGCTCGGGCCCCACGTTTCGGAACCGGGCTCGCCAGGGAGGGGAATGGTATAGCAGCGCCACAGGAGCTTGCCGGTCTTGGCATCATAGGCAGCAAGGAAGCCGCGAATACCGACGTCGCCACCCGAGACGCCCATGATGACTTTACCATCGAGGACCCGCGGAGCACCGGTCATCGAATAACCCTGATCATTTTGATCGACGTGCACGTCCCACTTTACCGCGCCGGTGATGGCGTCGAGTGCGACGAGGTGGCAATCGAGCGTGCCGACGTAAACGGTGTTGCCGTAAACGGCGACGCCGCGATTCGAGCGGTGAACGCCGATGGTGTAGAGGCGCGCGGGCATACGCGGCGACCAACTCCAGATTTTCGTGCCATAGCGGGCATCGAGAGCGGTGACGGTGCTGGGCGGCTCGGTGATGTACATGACGCCGCCTTCGACGATGGCGGATGATTCGATGGGAGCCTCGCCCATGGAGTTGGGCTGATAGATCCACGCGGCGCGGAGATTTTTCACGTTGTCGCGATTGATCTGGGTAAGACGCGAAAAGCGCTGCGATTTGTAATCGCCGCCATACATCAGCCAGTCCTGCGGGGTATCGTCCGCGTGGAGCAGTTGATCGTAGGTGACGGGCCGCTGTGCGAGCGAGCGCGCGGGAAGTAACGAGAGCAGAACAGCGGCGGCCATGGCGTAAAGGGTAGTTTTCATTGTGCTCTCTTTAGGCTCATCAGATAGGCGACGAGATCGTCCATCTGCTTGGAAGTTAGAGTGTTTTTGAAGCTGGGCATCAGGCTCTTACCCGGTTCTTTGGCGAGCGAGCGCAGATCTGGTTTCCAGAGCGAGTGGAATCTTCCGGTGGCGTCCTTGAGCACGATCACGAACGAATTTTCCCCGACGCGCATTCCTTCGATCGGCTGACCATTCTTCTGAACCGCACGGAACATCAGATATTCGGTCCATTTGGAGCTGTAGAAGCCGGTTCCGTTCTGCGGGAGATTGGCACCCGGGTCGATGAGGCGCTGCTTCAAACTGGCGGGACCGCGCATATCGCCGATGCGGCTGAGATCAGGGCCGATACTGCCGCCCTGGCCGTCGATCATGTGGCAGCCGGAGCATCCACTCGATTGATAGATGGCTTTCCCGGCCTGTGGGTCGCCGGTGACCGCGCCGGCGGTGGATTCGTCGAACGTGTGGAGAAACGCGACGATGTCGGCGGCGTCCGCGGGCTTGAGTTCAAAGAAACCCGGCATGGCTGTTCCGCGGATGCCGTGCTGGATGATGTTCTCGACGGCGGCATCACCGAGGCTACGAGGAACGCCGTGAAGATCGGGGCCTTCGTCGCCGCTCGCGTCCACGCCATGGCAGGAAGAGCAATTTTGCTCAAAGAGATTTTTGCCGCGGGCGGGATCGCCCTTGATCGCGTGCACGGACGCTGACTGCGCATCTGCCGGCGGGCCGCCCATCTGCGCCGTGGCCCGCGGAGCGCCGGCAAGAAACAGCGTCCAGCAGCCCGCGAAACACACGAACGCGAGCGTGTAGGATTTACGTATAGTCACACTGCACCCCCACCCACTTTGACATTTGGCATCGTTGGTGACGCGGAACGGACGCGCCGGCATAACCGGATGCGCCCGTCGATTTTCCCCTTCGCACGTTTGACTATTGCCGGTTTAAAATAGGGCTCTGAGATAACGCGACTACATCCATTTGTCAATCGACACGCTGCGAACGTAATTCATGTTGCCGACCTGGAAGAAGGTGTTGGTCTGGCCACCCATGACGACAAGATTGATGTCGTCGGCCTTGGGCCAGCAGGGAATGCGCGCATCATCCGGCAACTTCCACCAGGTGGCGTAGGGTTCCTCGCCTTTCAAGGCGCGCGGGTACAGCCACACGTAGGCGAGGAAAGATTCACGGTACTCCTTCGCCGAGACGGTGGTGTTCTTCCAGAGCCAATCGGTGAGTTTTTCCTTCGTGTCGTAGCCCTGCTCCTTCAGCGCCTTTGCCGTCAACGGATCGAGGATCACCAAAGCATTGAACATGCGAGTGAGCGTCGGGAACATGCTGCTGATCTGTTCGTCGAATTTGGGATAGATCGCGCCGGCGCCCTTCGCGCCGTCGCCAAAGCGGAGGTCCCAGCCATCGAAGAGGCTGACGACGTTTTCTTCCGGCTTAAAGCCCTTTTGGACGTGGAATGGAGTCCACGGGCTGTTTTTCTCGTCCTCGACAATCACGCAGTTGTTGTAATTCAACTGATTGCCTTGTCCCCCATAGTAGTTTTGCCCGGGAATCGCGCCGGGGCCGAGGTTTTTACCCATGAGAGTCCAGGCACGTCCAATGGTGGCGTTCGGCTGGGCAAACGGCCCCAAGCCTCCAATACCATAGTTCATGTTGAGCTTGTCGCGAATCGGGCCGTTGATGATCATCGCATAGCCGAAGGAAGTGGTGGAGCCGCCGAGAGCGAGGAAACCGGTGGAAGCGATTGCAAGAACAACAGGGAAATAGGAGGGATCGCATCCAGCCATTACCGCGTTCACGGCAACCTGTCGCACCGTGTATTTGTAAGAGTCGGCAGGGCCTCGACCGACGTGGCCGACAACTTCGTCCGGATGGTGGCTCGTGCCCTTGAGCATTTCGTTCACGGCCTTTTCGGTAGGAACGATGATGGGCAGGAAATCGGTCATGCCGTTGTTCATGAAACGGGCTTGAAGATTTTCGAGCGTGTCCGGGCCGAAGGTGGCCGGGCCAGCGGAAACGGGAAAGAGTCCCGACTTCTCGTCTTCAGGCGTAAGAGGGGCAGTAAGATAGCCGACGATCTCCTTCATCAACGGTTTGCCAGTGACGGGATCGGAACCGTCAACCAAGGCATGGAGTTGGGGAATGGTCTTGCCCCAAACGGGGTGCGGCGTGAAGGCGATGCGCAGGGTGGGCATGCCCCGCTGCGCGGCCGTGGAATGAGCAAGATCGACATAAGCCTGGGTGACCATGGCAACAGCCGGCACGCCCATCTTTTCCATCGTTACGCAGTGACTCACGGTCGCTGGTGTGCAGCCCGCTCAATGGCCGATGGCCATGATGACGGCGTTGCCGTTGTCCTTGATCTCCTTCCAGAGCGCGGGATCGGGCGTCGGATAGGTGCCGGCTTTCCTCCGGTAGACGGTCTTCACGCTGGGCATATTGTGCTGAAACCAGTCGGCTACTTGCTTCAAGAGGAGGTCGGCGCCAAAGAAGCCAGTATCGACCAGGTAGACGGTCTTGCCGTCGAGGGTCTTGAGAGTCGGAGCCATCGGAAACCGTTGAACGGGCGGCGGAGTGCCTTTGGGCGAGAGAGCGATGAATTTCTGGTCGCCAGCGGCCTCGCCGGCACCGGTTTGAGTTTTCGCCGGGGCAGCATTTGCTTGTGCACCAGCAAGCAACGCGGGCGAGATGCCGAGCAATGAAAGCAATTGTCTCCTGTTCATAATTTCGATCCTCCTGAGACCCGCCACATCTCTCGCAGCCCGGCCGGGGCGACCCCATGGCAGCGGCGTGCTTAATACATGGACGTACGGGAGTGACATCCCGTTTATATAATTTTGCCGCTCGCCAACGTACAACCGGCCGCCGGAAAAGGCAATGCTTTGCCGGGCCACGACAAGTAAATCATCCGTTAACTCACCCGCGCTCCGAAACAGAGTCACTCAGACGATACCTGTACGGTCAGGAAAAATCTCGGGAGGGTGAAGGCAATGAGAGCGGCGAAAGATCGGGCGAAGCGGCGCGACGCACCGCGAAAGAATAATGAGGACCGATCGAAATACTTTGGTTGCGAAAAGCGATTCACATATACCGTGCGGCAAATTGCAGAAACGCGGGCCAATTCGGAATGTCGGTGTGCCCATACGGATGCTGGCGGAACGCAAGGTCTCCGGAGATCAGGGCGGTGCCAATCAGCGGCATCTTCGCTGTTCCCAGGCCCCGTTTGCCGAGCAGTCGATAAACCGGACCGGCGTACGCTTCCGCGAGAAACTGGCCCTTATCGTCGAGCCAGCCGCCTTCGACGGTCGGAGAACCTTCGCTGATGAAAAGCGGACGAGGAGCGACGAGGGCGATCAGCTCATGCGCATCAACGGGCAGATCCCCGGGATTCAGCGGGCCGGCGTACTTCAAGAAATTGCCGCAAAACCAGTGGTATTCGTTGACGGCGGCGAGGTCTTCCACGCTTTCGCCGAAATTGCGGCGGAAAAGCTTCGCACCCCCGGCGCCGGAAGAGCCGATGAGGCCAATCGCGAAGCGCTGGTCATATGCCATCGTCACGAGGGCAGCCTTGCCGTAACGTGACAGACCCTCGATGCCAACATGAGCGGAATCAATTTCAGGCAGAGTTTGGAAATAGTCGAGCAAGCGGCTTGCGCCCCAGGCCCAGGCGCGAAGCGCGCCCCAATCTTCCAAGCCACGCGGTTGGCCCTTGTTGCACAGGCCGATGATGCCTTTGGTGAGGCCAGCGCCGTTATCATCCTGATAGATGGTGGGAATAATGACGGCGTAGCCCCAACCGCGCTGCAAAACTTGCTGCTGCCACGAAGGGCCGGGAGGGAGCGGAGGGAATTTCTCGCCCCTCTTTGCAAGCGTGGCGAGTATGCGGCGCATGACGGCGGGATCGACTCCCAAGTGGATCGTCACCGGCACGGGCTGCGTGATCTTTGCCGGCAACGTGAGGCTGGCTTGAATATTTACGGTGATAAGCGGATACGAAGAATTATCGACGTGACCGATCAGCGTCCGCGTGACTGCAGGAACGCCGCCAAACTCTTCGCTTTTCGTGCCGATGACTGCCCAATGAACGACTGGCGTATGCTTGGGCACGCGACCGTAAACCTGCGTGTCGAACGCCTCGACGATTTGCGGGCGGCGCTCGGTCCACCAAGTTTTTGCGGAAGTAACTTTGCGGCCGTCGTTGAGCACGAGCGGATTGGGGTAGTTGGTGTACACATCGGCCTTCGATTCGTCGTAGTTGGCATGATTCGGCGCTCTTGGGTCAGCCACGGGAGCGGGGCGGAGCGCGGTGATGTGGAGAAGCTTCAGGATGCGCTGATGGTCTTGGTCGGCAGTCAATTGGACGATCGGGGGAAGGACTTTGCCCGCCGGCTTTCGCGACTGGGCGGCAGCAAATCGACCCGCACCAAGTTGCAAGACGAAGATGGCGCTAATTGCCGCTGCCAGCCGAACAGGGCCAAGAATTCGCACGGTCAGCCTAAAGAACAAGAAGCTCTCCACGCAAAAATCCGCGAAAAAAATAACCCACAGGGGAAAACGGAACAAGGCCCACCGACAATCGGGCGGCGGGCCATGGCACGGAAGTACTAAAAAACGCCGTTGAACCATCCGGCACGCCTGAGCTGTGGCTATGAAGAATGGCGACCGGATTGCGTGATCGGGCCCGCTAATGAAACCAAGCAGTAAACACCCATTTTACGCGCCGGGGATAATTTCTCGTTCATACTTGTGGGCGAAACAAACTCATTTCATCGGGAGACTCATGGGTAACCTCGCGGCGGCAGGTCCACCAAAGGACGAACGGGCGAAGCAACCTGAGCGCAGGGAGTTTCCGCGATACGCGCTCGGCGCGCCAGCGGAAGTTCGCGACCCGGCGAAGAAAACGAAAGCGGCGGGACACGTGACGGTAATCAGCAAGAAAGGATGCTTTCTGAAAGGCCCCAGGCGCTTTCAGCCCAGCGCAGTCGTGCAGCTCCATATCCAAAAGGGCGACACAGCCTTTGAAACTTGGGCGAAAGTTATTCCCAACGTTCCCGACGCAAACGACGGAATGGCGCTGCTCTTTATGGGCACGGCGCCGGAGCACGAACAGCTCCTGACCCGCTGGATCGACGAACTCGCCGGACATTCCCGCTAACGCCCGCATCCCGATCGCCGATCAAGCAGAGATGAGTCTCCGGCCGCGAAGCGTTAAACCTGAGGCGGACCGGGCGCATCGGGGTGCCGGAGCTTCCAAACGATCTGGCGGAAGATGCCGAGCCACATGATGGCGTCTTGCTGAGGCAAGTTCAGGCGGCGCACCAGGCGGCGAATGCGCAGGTCGGCATCCGCCACGCGCCGGCGATCGAGAAATCCGCTCTCCCGCAAAGCTTCCGTGAGCTGCTCGGTGATGCGCTCGATCTCGGCAGCCGCCGCGGACGGCATTTTCTCCGGCGCGCGCGGCGCTCTCGAATCGCGAATCAATTCGTACAGGCAGACCGCAACGGCCTGACCCAAATTCATCGAAATATTCTGCTCGCCTGTCGGAATCCGCAGCAGCCAGTGGCAGTGGCTGAGGTCGTCGTTCGACAGTCCGAATTTCTCCGACCCGAAAAGCAAGGCCACACGGCAGCTGTGCAGCCGCCGGCGGATCAGGCGCGCGGCGTCTTCGAGCCGCCGCACCGGATGATGCAGATTGCGATTGCGGACGGCCGTGGTTCCGACCACAAGAGAGCAATCGCCCACTGCGGAAGCTACCGAATCGTATTCCTCCGCTTTGGCCAGCAACTCCGATGCGCCAACCGCGGAGCGCGCTTCTCGAAATCCCGATTCGTACGGACGCACCACGCGCAAGCTGGAAAAACCAAAATTGCTCATCGCCCGCGCGGCTGCGCCGATATTAAGCGGATTGCGCGGGGAGACCAGAACGATGCTGAGGCGTTCGAGTTCGTCGCGTGGTAGCACAGGCCGTACATTTTAAAGCACGGCGACGCATCGCATGGGTTCAAGATGCGACTGGACGAAATGCCGCCGGACGTGAAGAGCGCAATCCGCTGGTTTGTCCGCGCGTACTAACCGGCAAAACCTTAGTCCCAATCACGCGTACTAACGGGTTTGAGAGCAACGGCCCATCGCTGATGATGCGCGCGCCCGGTAATCTGCCATCGTTCGCCGGCAGATCGGCGGCCGCCGCAGCGGCCAGAAACTGAGGGACAGCAGCGATGAAATTCCGGGAGATTCGAAATAAAGGATGTATAGCGTTACTTCTTGTGACCGCGCTGCTGGCGGGGCCCGAGTTGGCAGTCGCTGGCAGTGCCGCACGCGCCGGTGCGCCAGAAGCGCCGAGTGCGTTGCCCGTCGCACCTGTGCCGATGAATTCCGCGCAGGAACCTCAGGGACTGGAAGCGTTGCGGCTCCAGGAGCCGGAAATCCATAAAACCTTCGGCGTCAAGACTGTAGAGGGAGCGCCGTCACGCCGCAAATGGATCGCGCTGGGACTTGCGGAACACGCCGCAGCGGGCTTCGACGCCTTTACCACCGAGCAAGCGATAGGCCGCGGGGCGGTCGAGGGCGATCCCCTGATGCGGCCGTTCGCGGGCTCGCCCAGCATCTATGCGGCCATTCAACTCGCGCCGTTGGCGTTGGATTACGCGGCGCGGCGGATGCAGCGCAGCGCGAACCCCATCCTGCGGAAATTCTGGTGGATGCCGCAAACCGGGGCCACGGCCATGTACCTTTTCTCGGGCGTGCACAATCTTGGCGTTCCGGGGCGGCCATAGCTTTTTTATTCATTCTCCATGGTTGGTTTCGACCATCCGGCCTCGATCCAGCTCAAAATGCACGAGCGCGCGTTTGGAGACCTGTTCGCAGCTCCCAACGTGCTAAAATCCATCCGACGCTGCCAGTAGGCCCGTAGCTCAGTTGGCTAGAGCGCCACCTTGACACGGTGGAGGTCTGCGGTTCGAGCCCGCACGGGCCTACCATACCTCGATGGTCACCCGCGAAGATTGCTGAACATCGTGATGCTTCCGATGTCCTAAAATTCGTACATGGAAAAGAAAATTTTCTGGGGCTGTTTTACGGTGCTTCGTGTTGCCGCCGATCTGTTTTTGCCGCTGTGGTGGGCCATTGGCGCCACGATCCCAATCCTAATCTTCAGTTGGTGGCTGGCCTATCGCAGCAACTGGTTGTAACTTGCATAGTGCGCTTCGGTCCTTGATTTACAGGTCCGGCTGGATACGCGGCGCCCACCCCGAGCAAACTGCGAGCAATATGGGACCAAGAGGATTATGATTGCGCGAGCGAGGGGCTCCTGGCGTCAGCCCCTGATGGAACGATTCGGAGGCCTTCATGGTGCGAAAGATCGACGAAATGACGATCACCGACGCGGTAATCGATCAGATGTCCGGAACGCCCGATCCGCGATTCAAGGAGATCATGACGGCGCTGGTGCGCCATCTGCACGATTTTGCGCGCGAAGTGGATTTGACGGCGGAAGAGTGGCTGGGCGCGATTCGATTTTTGACAGCTGTGGGGCAGAAGTGCACGCCGCACCGCCAGGAATTTGTGCTGCTTTCGGACACGCTGGGGCTGAGTTCGCTTGTGAACGCGCTGCACGACAAGCGCGCGTCTGACCCGGCGACAAAATCGAGCCTGCTCGGGCCGTTTTATCGCCAGGATGCCCCGATGAAGAAGCTTGGCGAGTCGATCATTTCCGAGAGCCAGGGGCCGGAGGTGGTGTTTTACGGGCGCGTGACAAACGCGGCTGGCGAGGGTGTCCCCAACGCCTTGGTGCAAGTATGGGAACCGGACGAGACCGGAAACTACGATTTGCAGAAGCACGATCCTTCCGTGATGGATTTGCGCGGATGCTTCCACGCCGATTCGGAAGGGCGCTACTATTTTCGGGGAATTTGTCCCACCGGGTATATGATCCCCATGGATGGACCAGTAGGAGACATGATCCGCGCGCAGAAGCGCCACGGTTACCGTCCCGCGCACATTCATTTCATCGTCAGCGCGCCGGGCTATCGCGAGTTGGTGACGGCGCTCTACGTAGCCGGCGACGAGCACATCGATTCGGACACCGTTTTCGGCGTAAGCGACACGCTGGTGATTTCCGTGAACGAGAAAGATCCGCATTCGCCCATTCCAAACCTGCCGACCATTCATTACGACTTCAAGCTCGCGGCGGCGGCGAAGAGCGCCGCGATGTCCGGGCGCGTGGGAGTCGATCCGTCGCAGATACTGCAGAAGGCCCATTAGGCGGCGCCGCCGGGGATTTGCGGGAGCTTTCGGAAGTGGTTTTGTCAGGCGTGCTGGCGCGCGGGCGCGCCAATTTCAGCGCGGATTATATTCGCGCCGGCAACCATCGCCTGCATCTTGCCGAAAGCAGATTCCACGGGCAGGTATTTCATGCCGCAATCGGTGGCAATCACGAGGCGCTCGGGACTCACGAATGGGAGGGCGCGGCGAATGCGGGCAGCCACCGTTTCGGCGGTTTCGACTTCGTGCGTGGAGAGATCAATTACGCCGAGAATGATGGTCTTCTTCGGCAACTTGGCCAGCACCGAGCAATCGAGCTTGCTTTGCGCCGTCTCGATCGAGATTTGTTGCACCGGGGCATCGGCTAGCTTTTCAAGAAACGAATAGCGCGCGGGCCGTCCGGGTACGAGCGCGGCGTAGCCAAAGCAGATGTGCAGCGCCGTGTTGCCTTTCACGCCATCCACGGCGCAAGCGAGCGCGGTGAGCCCATAGCGCTGTGCTTCTTCGGGGCGCGCTTCCATCCACGGCTCATCGATCTGCACCACGTCAGCTCCGGCGGCGAAGAGATCTTTTATTTCGGCGTTCACCGCCGCGGCATAGTCGAGGGCCATTTCATCCACGCTTGGATAGTAATCATTTTGCGCCTGCTGCGACATGGTGAACGGACCCGGAACGGTTATTTTCGTCTTTCGCTCGGTATGGGCGCGCAAAAATTGCATATCGCGGACCTGCACCGGGTGCTTGCGGCGTATCTTGCCTACCACGCGGGGGACCGTGACCGAATGGCCGCTGCGGCTGGTGATCGTGCCGGGATTTTCGAGGTCGATGCCTTCGAGCGCCGTGGCAAAGCGGTTCGAATAGCTTTCGCGGCGCATTTCGCCGTCGGTGAGAATATCGAGCCCGGCGCGTTCCTGCGCGCGAATGGCAAGAATCGTGGCATCGTCCTGCGCCTGATCGAGCCACTCGGGCGCGACGCGCCAAAGCGATGCGGCACGGACGCGCGGCGGCATCTGATGGCTGAGTTTTTCGTGGTCAATTAGCCAATCGGGTTGCGGATAGGAGCCAACGAGCGATGTGGGCAGTAACGTCATGGCATTCAAGGTGCGATGTGTCGCCGCCGATTGTCAAGCGGCTTCGCCTTGCGCGGTGCGGCGCAGAACGGAATTCAGGACGGCTGCAAATGCCTCCGGCGAAGCGCCATCGGCGGATTTCGCGCGCCAAGCAACGAAGCCGTCCGGCCGCACCAGCACGGCTCCCGTTGGAGAAATGCCGTACGCGGCCGTGAACTGGCCCGAAGGATCGGTCAACCCGGAGTTTCCAATGGCGTGAACATCGAGCGGCACTTTCAATTGCTTCGCCGCCGTGCTCGCGGATGCCGACCAACCGCTTGCATCGGGCCCCGTCAACAAAACGAAATTCCCGCCGAAAAGGTCCAGAGTCGAAATTTCCTTTCCGCCTTTTTGCAGGAAGAGGTGGGGGGCGCGAGTGCCCGGCATACCCTTCGATTCGCGCGGATTCATGTGCCCGCGTTCGTGACGGCCATCCTCGCGGACGACCGCAGAGGAATCGTAGATATACCCGCACTCGATATTCAGATCGTTTTCCAGCGGCTGCATATTTTCGGAGCGCAGATAGGGTGCCGCTCGGTTCACATATCGCGAGAAGGCCTGCTCGACGGTGAATGCCGCCGCAGGCCGGCGCTCCGGCTCGTACGTCGAAAGCAATTCCGGACCGGCAATCCCTTTCAGCACGTAAGCCAATTTCCACGCGAGATTATGGGCGTCTTGAATGCCGGTGTTCCCTCCAAAGCCGCCGTGCGGCGGCATCACGTGTGCGGAATCGCCAGCCAAGAAGACGCGGCCTTTCTGAAAGTGTTCGGCGGTGTCCGCCCGGGCGTCCCAATGCATCACGTTGTCGATTTTGACCGGCACTGTGTCGTCGCCCAAAGCGGCGCGGAGCAAGGCATAGCATTTCTCCTCGGTCAAATCTTTGGAAACATCGGTGACGGGGTTTTTCGCGTCGCCGAGCCAGTGCACGGCCAAAAATCCCGAAGTGAACGGCTTCTCGATCCGGAAAAACCCGTTTAGCACGGGATTGACCACGTACATGACGCTCAAACTGCGTCCGCGCAGAAGCGGCCCGACGTCGCCGTGAAAGTAGATGGTGATGCTTTTAGAGAAGATGCCGTGTCCCAGCATGCGAATCCCGAGCCGGTCGCGCACTTTACTGTGGCTGCCGTCTGCCGCAACCATGTATTGCGCGCGGACCGTTTTGGTTTCGCCGGTGTCGCGGTGGCGAATCACGGCGGAGATGCCGTCGCGGTCTTCCTGGAACGAAATCATTTCGGTAGCGAATCGCAGTTCGGCGCCGAGTTCCTGCGCGCGATGCTGAAGCACGGGTTCGAGCAAGCTCTGCGTGATGAACAACCGCAGGCTGGGGCTCACGTCGCGCACGCCTTCATTCAAATTGGGTATGAACCACGCGATTTCTTTTCCGGCCAGGCTCTCAAGGGCCATGATGGCGCCGTCTTGGACGAACTGCTCCTCGGACTTTTCCATCACGATCTGCTCGACGCCTACCTCTCGCAGAACTTCCATCGTGCGCTGCGTGATCATCGCCGCGCGCGGGTGAATCGCGGTGCCGCGATGATGCTCGACGGCCAAACTGCGGACACCGTGATGCCCGAGGAAGAGCGCGGTGGACATGCCCACCAAACTGCCGCCCACGATGAAGACAGGAACCTCAATATCAGCCATGATGATCTCCGCCGAGCGAGCTCACCTAACGACTGCGGCCATCATCGCACCTTCCGCAGCTTCGCTGCGGAAGGTTATACCTCATTCGCGGGGTTGGCGAAATAGCAACAAGGCGCGGTGGCGATTACGATTCGAAATTCACGATTTCATGGTATACTTCCCTTGCGTTGATACGCGGTTGTGTTGTGCGGCCCCTCCGGTGCAGTTCCTGATCTGAGATTACCCGCCCTTCAGTTCCCTCCGATGTTTTCAGCGTAATTCAAACAGAATCTGGCAATGCAAGCTTCCGTGCCTTGCGGAAACGCGCGAGCGCACATGAGCGATGCCGCCAGAAAAGAAAGTAACTCAGATTCCATGCAAAGCTTTCCAGAACTCCCCATTTCAAACTATTTACAGGACCGCATTTCGTCGGCTGGCTTTACCACGCCGACTCCGGTGCAAGCGGCGGCGATCCCGCTGGCCCTCGCAGGCAAAGACGTACTGGCGACGGCACAAACCGGCACCGGCAAGACGCTCGCGTTCCTCATCCCGATTATCGAAACACTTCTTCGAGAAAAGACGCGTGGAGTCGCCGCGCTCGTGCTCGGCCCTACTCGCGAACTTGCTCTGCAAGTGGCGGATCAATACGAGGCCTTGCGGGGCCGGCAGCTACCAGCGGCGGCCGTAGCGGTTGGCGGGCTTTCCGAAGGCCGCCAACTCGACTCGCTGCGCAAAGGCGCTCGGCTGGTGATTGCCACGCCGGGACGCCTCGAAGATTTCCTCGAACGCGGCCTTATCGATTTCCGCGCTCTTCGCGTACTGGTGCTCGACGAAGCAGACCGCATGCTCGACATGGGCTTTCTGCCATCGATTCGCCGCATAGCGGGGGCACTTCCCAAGCAGCGGCAGACGATGTGTTTTTCAGCCACGCTCGAGGCGTCGGTCGCACACCTCGTTTCCGAGTATTTGCGCCATCCGGCCCGCGTTGCGCTCGGCTCGACGCTAAAGCCTTCCGAAAACGTGCGCGTGCAGGCATTCGAAGTGCCCGCGGACCGGAAACAAGAAATCCTGCGAAGTTTGCTGGCTCAAGAAACCGGCCGCTGCCTGGTATTCGCGCGGACCAAACGAGGTGCCGAACGACTGATGTGGAGCCTGACACGCGACGGTTTCAACGCGGCAGTCATCCACGGGGATCGCTCGCAATCTCAGCGCATCGCCGCGCTTGAAGGGTTCAAGCGAGGGCGCTACCGCGTTCTGGTAGCAACCGACGTGGCGGCGCGCGGAATTCACGTGGAAAACGTCGCGCACGTGATTAACTATGACCTGCCAGAGCTCGCGGAGAATTTCATTCACCGCGTGGGCCGGACGGGCCGTGCCGGCGAATCGGGTCTTGCATCGGCGCTATTTTCGCGCGAGGAGCGCGGCGACCTGGCGCAACTCGAGCGCACGCTGGGTATCCGCATTGAGCGGGTGCCGCTGCCACAGGAAACCCCGTGTCCACACCGCGAGCGCCCGCGGAACTTGGAGGCGTCAGCTTCTCGCTCGACCTCGCGGCAGCCTTCGCTGGTCACCTTGCCTGGGGAATATTTGCAAGCCCAGATGGCCGATTAACGTTTTCGCCGCTGTATCGACGATCAACCGTGCAGGCGCCGCGACGGGAAGGGACACGCAGCGTCGCAGCGCCTGCCGATCTCCCACCGATTCATGCGATTTCAATACATCGCCACTGGCGCTTCTTCACTCCTTGAGCAATCCGCATTTTGCCAACTCCACACATCTGATTGACACGGGTAGTTCGCGGTGCTACCGTTTCCGGCGTCAGCCAATCCTCGCAGTTCTGGGAGTAGATCATGCCCTACAAATTGATCGTCAACGGGCGACACGAGACGGTGGATGTCCCCGGGGACATGCCCCTTTTGTGGGTAATTCGCGATGTTCTGAACCTTCACGGCACGAAGTTCGGTTGCGGAGGGGGGTTCTGCGGCTGCTGCACGGTGCATTTGGGAGATCGGGCCATCCGCTCCTGTTTGACGCCGGTTTCCGCCGTTCACAATCAGCACATAACTACGATTGAAGGCCTTTCGCCGGACGGCACGCATCCGGTCCAGCGGGCATGGGTGGAGGCCGACGTGCCGCAGTGCGGTTATTGCCAGGCGGGGCAGATGATGTCAGCGTCCGCGCTGCTGAAGAGAAATCCTCATCCTTCAGATGAAGAGATCGACGCCGCGATGGATGGCAATCTCTGCCGCTGCGGCTGCTATCACCGTATCCGCGAAGCGATTCACCGAGCCGCCGGAACGATCGCTGGGCCAGCCACCAGCGTCGGCCAGGAATAGGAGATCTTTATGCCAACGATGGAAAAAGTAGCTATCGATCGCCGATCCTTTTTGAAAGCCACTGCGCTTGCCGGCGGCGGCATGCTGCTCGCGCTCTACGCCTCGCCGCTCGACGAAGTCTTCGCGCAGATGGGTTTCCCCCAAGCCAAGCTCGTCCCCGGCTCATTCATCATGATTCACCCGGATAACACATTCACGATCATGGCCAAGAACCCGGAGACCGGCAACGGCGTCCGCACGATGCTGCCGATGATCATCGCCGATGAGCTCGATGTGGAGTGGAGTAGCGTGAAAGTCGAGCAGGCGGATGTCGACCAGGCCAAGTACGGGCTGCAAATCGAAGGAGGCAGCACCGCGGTACCGATGAACTGGATGGCCATGCGGCAGCTCGGCCGAGCGGGACGCCAAATGCTCATCGCCGCAGCGGCGCAGACCTGGAGCGTTCCCGAATCGGAGTGCACCACGAGCGCGGGCAAGGTTCTGCACCAGGGCTCCGGCAAGAGCGCGACCTACGGCGAGCTGGCCTCCAAGGCGGCCACCATGCCGGTGCCGGATTTCCAAACGCTGAAGTTCAAGGATCCGAAAGACTACGCAATCATCGGCAAACCCACGAAAGACGTGGACGACGACAACATCGTTGCCGGTAAGCCCATCTTCTCCATTGACGTCAAGCAACCAGGCCAGCTCGGCGCGGTGTTTGTAAAGTGCCCGGTGTTCGGCGGCAAGGCCGTTAGCGCGAATCTGGACGAGATCAAGAAATTGCCCGGTGTGCGGCACGCGTTCATCGTGCCGGGGTCGGGCAATATCGCGACTCTTTCGAGCGGCGTGGCAATCGTGGCCGACCAGTGGTATCAAGCGAACAACGCACGCAAGAAGCTGAAGGTTCAGTGGGATGAGGGACCGACGGCCAACGAGAGCAGCGAAGGATTTCTACGGCAGGCGCAGGCGCTCGCTCCACAAAAGCCGCAGCAAATCTTGCGGCGCGATGGCGATGTTGATTCGGCGTTCAGCCGCGCGGCGCACGTCGTCGAGGCCTTCTACGCGTATCCGTTCATTGCCCACGCAACCATGGAACCCAGGAACACGACGGCTTGTTATAAGGACGGCAAGCTGGAGATCTGGACCAATAGCCAGCTCCCCGGGATCGGGGTGATGCCCCTGGCAAAGATTTTGAATATGTCGCCGAAGGACATCACCGTTCACATGATTCGCGGCGGCGGCGGCTTCGGCCGTGGCTTGGTGAACGACTACTTCACCGAAGCCGCGTACATTGCGAAGACGGTGGGCGGCGGCGTGCCGGTAAAGCTCCTCTGGACTCGTGAAGACGATCTGCATCACGACTTCTACCGTCCGGCGGGCTACCACTCGCTCAAGGCCGGCCTCGATTCTTCCGGCAAAATCATCGCCTGGAAGAACCACTTCATTAGCTTCGGTTCCAACGGGCGTTTCGCTTCGGCCGCCAACATGGAGCCGGACGAGTTTCCCGCTCGCCTGATTCCCAACTACGAGCTGGGAGTCTCGCTGATGCCCACGGGCATTCCGACTGGCGCGATGCGCGCTCCGGGAAGCAATGCGATCGCCTGGGTCATCAACTCGTTTATCGACGAACTGGCTCATGCCGCCGGCAAGGACCCAATGCAATTCAATCTGGACCTGATCGCCGGCGAGCAATTGCCGGAGACGCATACGGGCGGGATGGGAATGCGCGGCGCGCCTTACGTCCCGTCGCGGATGCGGGCGTGCCTTGAGCGAGCGCGCGATAAATCCGGCTGGGGCAAGCGATCTCTGCCCGCCAACACGGCAATGGGCGTCGGCGCACACTTCTGCCATATGGGCTACTTCGTTGACGTGGCGGAGGTTACCGTCACAGGCAACGAGGTCAAGGTCAATAAGATCTGGGCCGTGGGAGACATCGGCAATCAGATCATCAATCCCTCCCGTGCGCACAACATCGTGGTGGGCGGCGTGATCGATGGCATGAGCCAATTGATGGATTACGAGATCAACATCGATCATGGTCGTGCCATGGAAGACAACTTCAACAATTACGAGCCGGTGCGCTTGTCGAAGGCGCCGCCGGAAATCGATGTCGAGTTCGTGCTGTCGAAGTACGCACCGACGGGCCTCGGCGAACCGCCTCTCCCGCCAGTGCTTCCAGCGGTCTCCAACGCGATTGCCGCCGTTACGGGGAAACGCGTTCGGCGGCTGCCGTTGAAGCGAGCGGGCCTCCGCTGGGCATAACCTCGGTATTTCCATTTGAAGCGGCTGCGGTGATTCCGCAGCCGCTTTTTCGTGTCTGTGCGCCCGGATGCGAAAATCCGCGAGGGGCGCTTTGCGTGCGGGTACGAGATTGCCCAGGTGCGAAACTTCTGCTATAGAATTCGCGCGCAAGATTGACCGTCCGGGGGAGATATGCAGAAAAGCATTTTCGCCGTGATACTGGCGGTGGGACTCTTCGGCGTAGCGATCGCACGTGCCGCTGTCCGTGGGGCCGCATCGCCTGGCATCAGCGACGCCGCGGCGGGGGCGGGGGCTGCGGCGGCGAGCAATTGCGATCGCGCGTGTCTGAACGGTTTCGTCGATAAATTCATGGCCGCGCTGATTGCGCACGATCCCTCGAAGCTGCCACACTCCGCGAACGTAAAGTACTCCGAAAACAACGTGATGCTGCGACTGGGCGACGGCCTGTGGGCCACAGCCGATGGGCTCGGTTCGTACAAGATCTACATCGATGATCCGGAGAAGGGCGAAGTAGGCTACTACGGTGTAATCGACGAGGATCACACGCCGGATATTCTGGGCGCACGCCTGAAAGTGGTGAACCACGAAGTCACGGAAATCGAGGTGCTGGTAGCGCGCCCCCAAAGCGCCAAGGGCCCTTTTCCAGCCGACGGTCTAAAGGAAAAGCCGATCTTCACCCAGGACGTCCCGCCGAGCGATCGGCTCCCGCGGGCGACGATGGTGGCGCTGGTTAACGGCTACTTTGACACGATTCAAAAGAACACCGGGAAGATCTACACGTCGTTCTCGCCCGAATGCCAGCGCGTCGAAAATGGCATGATCACTGCAAACAACCCGGACGCCAAGGGCGTGCCGCACATGGGCTGCGAGGCGCAGTTGAAAACAGGCCTGCTGCGCTTCGTCACCCGGTGCCGCGATCGGCGCTTCGTCGTCGTGGACAGGCAGAAGGGCCTCGTGCTGGTGAACGGCTTCTTTGATCACGCCGGCACGGATGACACGTTTAAGCTCGTCGACGGCACGACATACCACGTGAAGCCGCCGTTCGATCGGCCCTTCTCGTTCGTGATGTTCGAGCTTTTCAAAATCCAGCACGCGCAAATAAGGCAGATCGAGGCCGTGATCGTCACCGTCCCGTATCATATGCCGACGCCCTGGAAATAGGCCGTCGATTTCCGGCGTGCGAAGCGGATCCGAAGACAAAGGCCGCTAACCGCTGATCTCGGCGTGATGGTGACGCAGGTCGACGCCCTCAACCATGAAAACCACCGCTTCCGCGATATTGGTTGCGTGATCAGCGATTCGCTCAAGGCTCCGGGCCGCAAACATCAGATCGACGCACGTCTGCACGGATTGAGAATTTGTTTTCATTTGGCGGATCAAGTCGCTAAAAACCGCATCGCGGAGATCGTCGATGGCGTCATCCGCGCGCAGCACGGCGCGCGCTTCAGTGGCATCTTTCTTGACAAACGCCTCCAGGGCTTGGTGGACCATCGGTTCGGCAAGTTCGGCGAGCCTCGGAATATCGGTCCGAACAGCAAAATGGCGATTTTGAATCAACGACTCGGAGCGCTCGGCGATATTGATGGCCAAGTCCCCAATGCGTTCGAGATTGTTGTTGATCTTGCCGGCCGCTGTTATGAACCTCAAATCGCCGGCGACCGGCTGCTCGAGCGCGAGCAATTTGGTCGCGATGCCATCAATTTCCAGCTCCAGCCGGTTGATGTCGCCTTCCCGCCGGAAGACGGATTGTGCCGCTGACTCGTCAGCGCCCTCAAGAGCACGCACGCTCTCGCGGATCGCGGCCTGCACCAGCTCGCCCATTTCGAGAAGCTTATTTCGAAGCTCCTCCAGCAATTCGTCGAAGTGGCGCGCCATCATTGATTCTCCCGCTCCACCCGCGGGTCCACGGGCTAGCCGAACCTGCCGGTGATGTAAGCTTCCGTGCGCGGGTCGGAGGGTGTCGTGAACAGCTTCGATGTCTCGCTATACTCGATTAACGTTCCGTCGAGCAAAAACGCAGTGTAGTCACTGGCGCGAGCGGCTTGCTGCATGTTGTGCGTAACGATAGCCACCGTGCAGGTGGCCTTCAACTGAAACATCAACTCCTCGATTTTTGCCGTCGATACCGGATCGAGAGCCGAGCACGGCTCATCGAGGAGCAGCACCTCGGGTCCCACCGCCAAGGCTCGTGCAATGCACAAACGCTGTTGCTGGCCCCCGGAAAGCCCTAGTCCAGACTGGCTGAGCTTGTCCTTCACCTCGTCCCACAGGCCCGCCCTGGTCAGGGCGTGCTGCACACGGTCGTCCATTTCCGAGCGGCGCAATTTCTCATACAGCCGAATGCCAAATGCGATGTTTTCGTAGATCGACATCGGAAATGGCGTCGGCTTTTGAAAGACCATGCCCACCTTGGCCCGCAGTTGAGCAATCGATTTCGAAGCCAAAATGTTCTCGCCGTCCAGGATGACCTCTCCCTCGGCGCGCTGATGAGGATAGAGGTCGTACATCCGATTGAAAATTCGCAGGAGAGTTGACTTGCCGCAACCCGACGGGCCGATGAATGCGGTGATTCTATTTTCGCGGATTTCCACGTTGACGTTCTTAATGGCGTGGAACCGACCGTAATAAAAATTCAGGTTTCGGGCGGCGATTTTCACGGCGGTCCGGTCTGCGCCCCCGCCTTCCGCGGCGTCCTCCGATTGGATGGGGGCGGCGGGAACATTCAGCATGGAGAATCCTTCCGATCTGCCGGAATTCATTTCGGCACCTGCACCTTGCCAAGAAACCACCGGGCCACCAGGCTGAGCACGAGCACGAATAGTACCGTGATGAAGGCTGCAGCCCAAGCCATCTGTTGCCAGTTGGCATAGGGGCTCAGTGCGAATTGGAAGATCACCACCGGAATATTGGCGATCGGGCGGAACAGGTTAGTGGAAAAGAACTGATTGTTTAGAGCGGTGAAGAGCAGCGGCGCCGTTTCGCCGGTGATGCGGGCCAAACCTATCAATACTCCGGTCAGAATGCCGGCTCGGGCGGCCTTCCACGTCACCTTGGTAATCACGATCCAATTGGGCGCTCCCAAGGCGATGGCTGCCTCACGCATATCGCCGCCGACCAGGCCGAGCATTTCGTCGGTGGTGCGCACGATGATCGGAATCATCAATACCGCCAGGGCCACGCTACCAGCGATTGCCGAAAAGTGCCCCATCGGGGCGACAAGGATCGCATAGGCAAACAAGCCGATCTCAATTGACGGCGCACTCAGCATGATATCGTTGATGAAACGCACGGCGTTGGCTGTTCGGCTGTGAAAACCGTATTCCGCCAGCCATGTGCCTCCCATCAAACCGATGGGCACGCCGATGAGCACGGACACCATTAACAAACTCAAGCTGCCGACGAAGGCGTTGCGCAACCCAAATCCGTCCGTGCCAGGCGGCGGAGTATCCTTGGTGAACAAATCCCAATGCATGCCGGCGATTCCAAATCTCAGCGTCGTCCAAAGGATCCAAAACAGAAAGAACACGCCGACCGCCGTCGCGAGACCCATAAGGATCTTGCTCGCCACATCGACAATACGACGCCTTGCGAGAACGCCCTTCATGCCACCGCTCCTTCCCGGCGGCCAAGTCGGCGTATCAGCAGTACGGCGAGGAAACGCACCACCAAGGTGACGGCAATCAAGATCAAGCCTAAATAAATCAACGACGATAAATATAGCTTCGTGGTTGCTTCGGTAAACTCGTTGGCGAGGACCGAAGGAATGGTCGCGCTTGGCATTAACAAGCTGGGCGACAACGTGTTGCTATTCCCGATTACGAACGTCACCGCCATCGTTTCGCCCAGCGCACGGCCCAACCCTAGAAACACTCCGCCAATGACTGCCGAGCGGGTATACGGCAAGACGACGTTCCAAGCTACCTCCCACGTGGTCGCCCCCATGGCGTAGGCAGATTCGCGTAGCGACGAAGGCACGATTAAGAAGACATCGCGCATGATCGACGACGTGTACGGCAGGACCATGATCGCCAACACGATTCCCGCAGTCAGCATACCGATTCCCATGGGCGGACCCTGGAACAGCACGCCGATCCCCGGAATCGAGCCGATATGGTCGTTGATCCAAGGCTCGACCATCGCAAAGGCGGGAGCAAATACCAAAAGCCCCCACAGGCCATAGACGATGCTCGGAATAGCCGCGAGCAGCTCGATCGCCCCGGCGATGGGCCTTTTGATCCACGTGGGAGCGACCTCGGCAATAAACACCGCGATCCCAAAGCTAATCGGCACGGCGAGAATCATGGAGATCGCCGAACTGACCAGTGTGCCAACTATGAACGGAAAGGCGCCGAAGGTCTGGGTGACGGGATTCCACTCACTCGACGCGAGAAACCGCCAAACGCCGAATGTTTGGATCGACGTCCAGCTATCGTACGTGATCGCGATTACGGTGGCAAAAAGCGCGCCTGCCACCACGATTGCCGCGAATACCGCGGCCTTGTGAAACAAAAAATCGGCCGACAAGTACCTCGACCTGCCGGCCGATCTCGGTTCCTCGGACATCGGCTGCGTTTCGATTCGCACCGCAATGTCCAAGTCGCTCATACGCCTCCCTTGTATCTAAGAAACAACGGAATTCTCGCCAAACTTCAGATGCTGTAGCCGAGTTCGCTTTTCCAGTAAGACTTAATAGCCGACACGGTTGTAGGTGGAAGCGGCCCAAACGAGATCGATTTAGCCATACCCTGTCCCTGCTCGAAACCCCAGTCGAAGAACTTCATGACCTCGATATTGGTTTCCTTGGGCGCGGTCTTGCGCAGAATTTGCCAGGTGCAACCTGAAATGGGCCACGTATCGGGGCCAGTGTGGTCGGTGAGAATAACATAGAAATCCTGCGCCTTTGTGAAGTCCACGTGCGCCGCCGCATCCTGGAAGCCCTTGAGGCTCGGGCTGACGATCTTGCCGTCGCGGTTGATCATGCGCGCATCCGAGAGATGACTTTCAAGAATGTACGCGTACTCCACGTACCCGATCGCTCCGGGGATACGCTGAACGTAGGAAGCCACGCCCTCGTTTCCTTTTCCGCCGACTCCGGTCGGCCAAGCAACGGACGTATTGGCACCTACTTTTGACTTCCACTCCGGGCTTACTTTTGACAGGTAGTCGCAGAATGTGAAGGTTGTTCCGGAACCGTCGGATCGATGCACGACGGTAATAGCCATATTGGGTAGCTTAATGTTGGGGTTGAGCTTAGCGATCGCCGGATCGTTCCATTTCTTTATCTTCCCCAGATAGATGTCCGCCACTACGGGGCCGCTCAGGACGAGCGCTTCGGGTTTGATGCCCGGAAGATTGTACACTAGGTCTTCGCCAGCCACCGCCGTGGGGAACTGAATCAGCCCGGCTTCCTTCAACTCTTCCGGCTTAAGCGGCATATCGCTGGCGCCGAATGCTACAGTGCCCGCCTTGATCTGGGCGATGCCTCCTCCCGAGCCAATCGACTGGTAGTTTACTTTAATGCCGGTTTTGGATTCGTACGCAGCAGCCCACTTGGCCACTAATGGATAGACCCATGTGCTGCCAGCCCCGGTCAGACTGGACGATGCAAATGCGCCGGCCGAGCCGAGGATCGCCAGAACCAGGCTGAGAGCCGTCGCCAAAATCATCCTTCCCGGGCTGCTGGTGTTTCTCCTGCTCCCTTGTTCCGGGTCATCCCTACGGGCTCTGCCCGGTTGCCATGCAAAGCTCTTCATCGTGCCTCCTTGTGCAAGCGAGTAGTTATGCGAAGATTTGGCCGAGGCCGCGCCCAGGAAAAATCCCTGTCGCCGGGCAACGGGCCACCCCGCTGAGCCGAGATTCTGTGGCCGAATTGTTTCCCTCGCGTTAACGTACTTTTAACTGACACCGCATTCCGCGACGCGGCTTTGGACAATATCGGATAAAACGGCGAGCCCGCATGAGACCAGAGAACGCTAAACCGGCTGCAATGCAGCAAGGTTAAAGGAATGTTAAAGCAATGTTACAGTCAAAGCACGGATATGTGGAAATTGTCGTACCAATGTGAAGGGCCGTATGTGCAGAGCCACTCGCTTGCGGTGTGAGGCCAAGGTCGCTGCTCGGCCCGACGTCATCCAGGCAGGGAGGGCGAAGCCTAACGAGAGCTGGGCAGACCGTGGAAAAGGATCAGGCCGATGATGCTAGCGGTCAGCGCTCCAAAGATCGCGATCGCGATCACCCAGAACGCCCGCTGCCATTCGCGTCTACTTTCTTCGATGGTCTTCTGCATAGTCGATCCCGAATTAACAATTTAACGCCACAGACGCCTGCATCCAAATGTTTTTCGGATTTTCCTTTGGAAACAGCGCCCATGGCGCGCGCCTCTCCCGCATCGAACAGAGAGGCTCAAAAATTCGCTTTAGCCGGAAAAGAGGTGTCCCGGCTCTGTTGACATCCTTGAGCAAAGCCAGTGATGCTACAAGCGATACAGATTGAAACTCAGTCCGAGCAGCAGGGCTTGACGCACCTGCGTGCGCAGCGAGCGACCGGGCGCACGAGCCGAGAGCT
>Ga0209061_1001598_pt1 | contig 35724 bp, 31 predicted proteins | sample Coa_R1_10_FD_187157 | JGI IMG/M metagenome (GOLD analysis project Ga0209061, IMG submission 187157) | Surface soil microbial communities from Centralia Pennsylvania, which are recovering from an underground coalmine fire - Coalmine... | ecosystem: Environmental > Terrestrial > Soil >... | reverse complement strand
CCGCCGCGGCATTCCTGCGGTGCTTCTGGATAAAGTGCCGACCGTGCTGGAAAAGAGCGTCCATAATATCGCCAAGGGACTGCAAGGCCGCGTCGAAATCGGCCGCATGACGGCGGCCGAGGCGGCGGCCGCCCAGGCCCGCCTCAGCACCGGCTTGTCACTCCAGGTCTTGGCCGATCGCGATGTCGTCATCGAAGCGATCACGGAAATCGAAGAAGCGAAAGTCAACCTCTATCGCCAGCTCCAGAAAGTACTACGGCCCGACGCCATTCTCGCCTCGAACACCTCCGCCATTTCCATCACGCGCATGGCCAAGGCGGTCGAGCATCCCGAAAACTTCGCCGGCATGCACTTCTTTAATCCTGTCGATCGTATGCAACTTGTGGAAGTGATTCGCGGCGATAAAACCAGCGATGAAACGGTCGTCACGCTCGTCGCCCTGGCCAAGCGCATCGGCAAGACACCAATCGTGGTCCGCGATTGTCCAGGCTTTCTCGTCAATCGCATTTTGTTCCCGTACCTGAACGAATCGCTGGTGCTGCTGCAAGAGGGGGCCCATCCACGCGCCATCGACAAGGCAGCGACGGCTTTCGGCATGCCGATGGGGCCGATCACGCTGCATGACCTTGTGGGTCTGGATACGTCGCGGCACGCGGGCAACGTCATTAACGCCGCCTTCGCCGACCGCGCCATGCCAACGCGCATTCTCGATGAACTGGTCGCCGCCGGCCGCCTGGGGCAAGAGTACGGGGCCGGTTTCTATAGCTACGCCAAAGGATCGCGCGGCGTCGATGATCCGGCGCTCGAGCCGATCCTGGCGAAGTGCCGTACTGGCCAGCGGCAGATCAGCAAGGAGGAGATTACGGATCGTCTATTTCTACCCATGCTGACCGAAGCCAGCCGGGTGTTGAGCGAAGGCATTGTCCGTGAGCCAGGCGACGTGGACATGGGTTTACTTTTGGGCATCGGTTTCCCCGCGTTCCGCGGCGGTATCCTGCGCTGGGCCGACTCGTTGGGCCTGGCCCGGGTGCTGGAAATGCTCAAGCCCTACGAGCATCTCGGAGCGCGCTTCCATCCGACCGAACAGATGCGCCAGTTGGCGGCGGAGGGCAAGGGGTTTTACCCGCCTGAGCCATGACCGTAAGGACGAGCAGACCTTTCCCTCCCCCACAAAGGAGGAGGGGTTTTGTCCGGTAGCACTAAAGTAAATGGAACAGTCATCGGTCGCATTCAGCGTTTGGCCAGCGAAGCTTCACCAAGACGCACGTTTGTTGTTTTGTTGGCGCGGACTTTCACTTCGATCGTTTCCTCTTGCGATCGGCCGTCTTGCGTCCAGCGTGCTTTGACTTGATAGGCGTAGGTTTCACCCTCTTGCAGCTGCGGTGTGATGAAATCGCGTTCCGGACCGGTGCGGCTCATGCGTTTGCCGTTGAGCCACAATTCGGCATCGGCAGGGAGACTGACGTGCAAGAGCGCCTTGTTCTCGGCCGTCCGGCCGGCATTGCGAGCATAATAATCTACATATCGCGTCGCAGAAGGGTTGGAAACGATCGTCGATGGCGCTGCCGGGTGGGCATTACGGGCATAGTAGTCCCTGTAGCGCGACAGCGAGCTTACCGTTCTGGGCATGGGAAGTGGATCGCCTCCGTAGGGGGAGTAAATGCCACTCCCATAGGCTGGATAGATGCTCAGGCAGCAGCAGTTGCAAGCGCCGGAGAAACCGCCGTAGCCGCCGTAACCATAGCCGCCATAGCCAAAGCCGCGAAAACCGAGACCGCCCAAACCATAAAGACCGTAACCGAGACCGCCCAAACCATAAAGACCGTAACCGAGACCGCCCAAACCGAAGCCAGGATAGCCGAAACCGCCGAAAAAGGGATAGCCGAAACCGCCGAAAAAGGGATAGCCGAAACCGCCGAAAAAGGGATAGCCGAAACCGCCGAAACCGAAACCTCGATAGCCATAACCGTAGCCGAAACCATGAAAACCGTGATAGCCGCCGTAGCCGAAACCGTGATAGCCGGCATGGCCGAAGCCGCCGTGGCCGAAGCCACCATGACCCCCGTGGCCGCCGTGGCCATACGCGGATGGGACGAGTGTTGCGAAAAAGACCATCGAAACAAGAACTGCCGAAGTCAGGAAGCGGAGACGTGCCATGCGTGGTCCCTCCGGGCGAAATGGAGAGGCGCCGAGGCCCGGAAGCGGCGGGACCATGCGCTTCCTTGCGGGGCATGACGAGCCATAGGCTTCCGAGGAACGGTCTGCCCCAGAATGTGTCACTCAATTGTACATCACCGCTGGCCGCACAACCGGAAATCTTTCTCGGAATCCCGCCGCTTGGCGTTTCATGGGCCTTATTCTTCGTCATAATCGGACTCCCTTCTTAATCCTACGCTCTCGCCTTGTCTCATCGCCGGGCCGCAGCCCCGTTTAGCCTGCTCGCTCTATAATTACCTCATGCCACGAGTCGTCATTGTCGGTGGAGGGATTTCGGGCTTGGCCCTCGCCTATCGGCTGGAACAGCACGCTCCCGATGCCGAAGTAATCGTCCTGGAACAAGCTGCGCGGCTGGGCGGCGCCATCGGTACCGAGCGGCGTGAGGGCTTTCAGATCGAAATTGGCCCCAATGGTTTTCTCGATAACAAGCCTTTCACTCTGACCCTGTGCCGCGAGTTGGGCCTGGGCGAGCGTCTGGTCCCGGCCAGTGAGGCGGCGCGGCGGAACCGTTATCTCTTCCTCGGCGATCGGCTACATCGGCTGCCGAACAGCTTGCGATCCTTCCTCCGCAGCGATGTCCTTAGTTGGCGAACGCGCTTCCTTTTGCTGGCCGAGTGTTTTCGTCCGCCGCGGCGGCACGGCGGCGACGAGTCCATTGATGCCTTTGTCCGCCGGCGTGTTGGCCGTGAATTGGCCGAGACGCTGGCCGATGCTTTTGTCACCGGCATTTACGCTGGCGATCCGAAGCTGCTGAGCGTCCAGGCCGCCTTGCCGCGCCTGGCCGAGCTGGAGCGACAATATGGCAGTGTTCTGCGCGGAATGGTCCAGGCAGCGCGGCTGCGTCGAGAAACCGCTGAGCCGTCTTCTGGGCGAATGTGGTCTTTTCGAGAGGGATTAACACTGTTAATCGAGACGCTCCGCACCCGACTCCGTTTCGCGCCACTGACCGGCATTCCTGTGCGAACGGTGCGGCGGATTGCGAACGACGGCTGGCGTGTACAGAGCGAGGGCCGCGATGGTTGGGATGCGGAAGTCGTGGTGCTGGCCTGTCCCGCATTTGAGCAAGCGCGCCTGTTGGCGGATGAAGACGCGGACCTGGCTAAAGCTATTGATGGCATTCCCTATAACCGCCTCGCCGTGGTGGCGCTCGGCTATCGCGCCGCCGATGTGCCGCGACGGCTGGATGGTTTTGGCTATCTATCGCCGCAGCGCCAGCGCCGCGATGTGCTCGGCGTGCAGTGGTGCTCCTCCATCTTTCCCGACCGCGCACCGCCGGGACTGGTGTTGCTGCGTGCCATGTGCGGCGGCTGGGGTCGGCCGGAGATGGTCGATTGGGATGATGAGCAATTGTTGCGCGCGATTCACAGTGAATTACGATCTGCAATGGAGATTGAGGCAGCGCCCGTCTTTCATCACATCATCCGTTGGCCGCAAGCTATCCCGCAATATCATTTAGGCCATCTCGAACGAGTGGCCTGGATCGAGAACCGGCTCGCGCGCCATCCTGGATTATTCCTGACTGGCAACGCTTATCGCGGCGTGGCTCTCAACGATTGCGTGGAACAGGCCGAGCGGCTCGCCGAGCGAATCGCTTACGCCACCTTGCGGGCGAGGATGACCTGACTTTTCGGCATGGTTTCGTCCAGCGCTTGCTTGATCTTCGGTCCATTGGGTGTTTTCATCAGCGCCGCCCAAGTTTTGTTCCAGTGCGCCAACACCGGCGTGGCGGGCGCACCGGCCGCCACGTCACACTCGGCAGACCAGAACAAAAACCACCACATCGACCAGAAAAAGCTGTAGGGCAGCCTTTTCTCGATGCGCAAACCAGCATCACGCACCAGATCAGCGAATTCTTCACGCTCAAATATCCGCAAATGGTTGGGCTTGCGCCAATAGACTTCCGGCGCTAACCTCTTTTGCACCGATTCGGCAACAGGATCGGGCACAGACAAAAGATAAAGCGCGTCCGGTTGTCCGACACGTACCAGTTCGGCCAGGAACTGGCGCGGATCGTCCACATGCTCCAACACTTCCTGGGCCACAATACGCGAGGCCAGATTGTCCGGCAGCGGCAGCGGATTGGCGTCGCTAAGTAACGTACGGAAGGGACGAGCCGGTTTCCGTCCGCGCATCCGCTCCTCGACCGTAGCGAGGGCGTGCGGGTCGATGTCCACGGCGAAAACGGCCGCTCCGCATTCGGAAGCAAAGATACTGGCGCATCCTGCCCCACAGCCGACATCAACAACTGTATCGTCCGGACCGATTGGAAAGCCGCCCACCAGCTCTCGCGTCTGTTTGTTGAACAGACCGAAATGCTCACCCTCCCAGATCGTGACAAACTTTTCTGGCCGCAGCCATTCGTGCAGCCGCCGCAGGACGGGCGAGGAATTCAAGATTCGGTTGAACATAAAATCGCTCTCTAATAGGAGGATCTTTGTAGCCAGGGACGTAGCACATCACGTCCAAAACGTTCGGAAAACGGCCCGGCTCCTTGCGGCATCATATGGCAGAAATCAGCGAAATGCTCATCGGGGGCCCAATCACGCACGTCGAACACCGGAACCTGGTAGTCTTGGCTCAACTGTTGCAAATAGGCACCGACCACGGCTTGGGTAACGGGCGTGTACCAGCTGCGGCAGGCACTGTGTTCAGGCATGAGAACGAGAGCGGTTTTGATGCCGCTGGCCCGGCACTCTTCCAGCAATTCCCGCAAGGCGCGATCGCTGTCGGACGAGATGCGCAACGGATTCAGCAGCGGAGCGGCGACCAGCAGTCCCTTCTCCACCTCACGGCGTTGGGCGGCGCAATCAGCTGGGAGCTTGCGATAAGGCAGCCAGCCCGTGCCATCGATACAGGTCCAGTCCTCTTCCTCTTTGGCCAGGCCGCGATCTAGCTCGCGGGACAGGAGAAACCGCGCGCCGGCACGGAGCATCCGGCTGCGATAACACACCAACGGAACGAGGTTGCCTTTGAGCGCGTTGATGAAAAAGTCAAGTTTACCCGGCAGATAACGGCACAGTACGGTCAGGTCGGTCCAACGCAGTTCATCCTCGACAATGAGGCGGCGTTCTGCGAAGATGCCGTCTTCGGGCCATTGCACCGGCCAGGTTTCGATGAGCAGCCAATCCGGCCGGATGCCCGCAGCACGAAGCCGCCGGAAGGTCATCAATTCGCGGACACTGCCGGCCCCAGCAAAGGCAAAATTAAAGACCAGCGGCTTCCGCCCTTCGCGATCGAGCGCGATAGACATATGAGCTGGTGCGAGACCATTCAATGTCCGCGAGCTGCCAAGGAGAAGAACCAGCGGCGCGCCGGGGTTTTCCTTCAGTCGTTTCCGCAGCGCCGCCAGACGCAAGCCGAAGGCCGGATCGCGCAGCTCCGGCCGCCGTTCGTTCAGATACACACTCAGCACCGCCTGGGTGCAGATAAAAAAGAGCACCCCCCAGAGGGCAGCCCGTCTGCCCACGGCAGCCGGCAGCAAGAACAGTTTGGGCATGTCAAAACCCCTCGCTCCGCTGTCCCGTATCTCGTTCCGCAAACAAAACAGCCGGTGACAGAGGCTTGTCATCGATAAGGGGTTGCACCACCTCGCGCCCCAGGCGTTCAGAAAACGCTGGAACACCTTTTTTTGCCATGTGGCTGGAATCGGAAAAGTCGTCGTCGGACACCCACGCCCGGGCATCGACAATCGGCACCGGATAGTCGTGATGTAGCCGACTCAGATAAGCGCAGACAACGGCGTGGGCCTCGGCAGTGTACCAGCCGCGTGTCCAACTTGGCTCCGGCAGAAGCATCAATGCAACCTTGATGTTGCGTTGCCGACACTCGGATAGTAGCTCGCGCAAGGCCGCATCGCTGCGTGGGTCGATGCATACAGGCTGCAAAAGCGGCTTGATTTTCTCATCGCCGTCCAGCCAGGCCCTGTGTTTTTCTTCCGGCGTGATTGATTCCCACGGCAACAGAAACCAACCGCCGCGGTCAGCCGGCAACGTGTCTCGGACTTTCTGCTGCATTTCGCGGCGTTTCTCGGGGGACAAAAGCGATGGGGCAGCCAATGACAACAGCGCGTCTCGATAGGAACGAAGAGGTGCTAAACATTTTTGCAGGGCCAGGTGCAATAAGTCACGGTCGTTGTAGAAATAGCGGCACAATAGCAACAGATCGCGCCAATGCAGATCGTCTTCACTCTGGATCATGCGCGCTTCACGGAAAAAACCTGCCTCCGCCCATAATGGCGGCCAAATCTCTACCAGTAGCCATTGCGGTTGAATGCCGTCCGCCAACAAGCGGCGGAAGTGCATCAGCTCGCGGATGGTGCCCATGCCGTTGATGCCGAAATTGTAAACGACTGGCTGTGTGGAATTGTTATGGAAGTGTAGTTTCATGGCATCGGGCCAAATACTATATTTGACGCGCGAGCTGCCCATGATAAGGAACAGGGGAGCATTAGGAGATTCGGCCAGGCGCTGGCGTAAATGCTTCAGGCGATGTCCATATAAGGGATCACGCGTTTCCAGACGGCTCTGATCGAGATAGATCGATAAAGCCATCTGACTGGCCGCAATGCAAGCCAGGGTCCACAAGGCAATGCGTTTGCCCTTGGGAGCGGAGGTGAGAAATAAGCTCGGCATGGCCCCTCGCGGACGAGTGAATTAAAACTGAAAATAAATAAACGGTTTGGCCCCTTGTGGTTCCAATAACAGGGCCAATCCAAACAAAACGGCATAACTGAAACCGAGCATCGGCGCAGGCAAACGTAAGGCCGGACGAATCCATATACCGGTTCGCCCTAGCAGATGCCCGATTAACATGATGCCTGCCGCCAACCAGAAACCAAACACTGGCGGCTGTTCCAACTTCGGAACGAGTGCCAACAGCGGATCAGAAGGCGCCTGTTCCACGGCCGGCGCTGCGATCAGCAGACGCTTATACATATCTAATGCGTTACTAAAACTTGAGGAACGAAAAACAATCAGGCTGAGACAAAAACACACAAAAGTAAAGGCGATGCGCATCATAGTACCCGGCCGCGAACGCAGGACGCCCTCGAGTCGCGGCTGATGTTTGCACCAACGATGAAAAGCGCGATGGACAATCAGCAGGCAGGCTTGGAGGAAACCGAAGCCGACGAACGGCCAGGCAGCTCCGTGCCACAGACCGCACAGTGTCATGGTAATAATCAGGTTGCGGCGCGTTTTCCATTCGCCGTTGCGGCTGCCGCCCAGCGGAATAAATATATAATCGCGCAGCCAGCTCGACAGGGAAATGTGCCAGCGGTTCCAAAATTCCGAGATGTTGGCAGCCAAATAGGGCATATTGAAATTCTCAGCCAGTTTATAGCCGAGCATATGGGCTGTGCCGATAGCCATGTCTGTGTAACCGGAAAAATCACAATAAACTTGCATAGCATAGGCGAACATAGCGACCCATACAGCTGGCGTCTGAAAATCCAATGCATGATCGAAGACAGGATCAGCGAATTGAGCCATGCGATCGGCGATAGCCAGCTTTTTGAACAATCCCATAAGGAAGTATTGCAGACCCAGGTGTAAGCGCACCCAATCACAGTGCTTGGGCCGCTTGATCTGCGGTAGAAAATCGCGGGCGCGGACAATGGGACCGGAAACCAGATGTGGGAAAAATAAAATGAACAACAGGAAGTCGCCGAAATTGCGCTCTGCCCGGATGCGCCCTCGATAGACGTCCACCATGTAGTTGATCGCCTCAAAGGTGTAGAAGGAGATGCCGATGGGTACAATCACTTTGAGACTGCGGAACCAGGAAGATGCCCCCATTGCAATCAATACTTCATCCAGCGAAAGCAAAAAGAAATTGGTGTACTTGAAATAGCATAATAATCCCAAATTGGCGAAGAGACTGACACACAACATCAGCTGGCGCTTTCTCGCTGTCTGGGATTTCTCGATACCCAGAGCGAGAAGATAATCAATGAAAGTGGAGATGCAAAGGAGGATGGCCAGCCATTTGTTCCAGGTAGCATAAAAATAAAAGCTGGCGGCCACTAGCAGCCATACACGAGCACGCTGCCACGGCAACGCCCAATAAATGCATAGAAGCACCACAAAAAAGACCATGAACGAAATGGAGCAAAATAGCATGGCATCCCTCTGCTCAAATTTCTACGACATCGTGCCACTCGGGACGTTCTTCCCGACTGGGTATCCATTCCGGGCACCAGGTGCTCAAGATCGGAATGCGCCTGAAACACTCGATCGGTGTCACTTCCGGAAAGAGATCGACCCCCGTATCCGCACGCAGGAATATAGCATTAACGCCGCCTCGATGGGTGCCGACGAGGCGGTAGCCACGTTCGCGGCCGAGCTTGACGAAGGCTGCCAACGAAGCGCCGCCGCAGAACCATGGTTGACGGTCCCAGTCAGGACGAAAATCTGGCTGATAGGGTGTTGCAACCGAGGCATAAGGCCCCCAGCGGGAATTGAATTCCAGCACAACCACGCGCGGCCTTATACAGGTCAGGGCCTTCCAGATCCAAAAATCCATGCCATCCATGTCCAGGGAAAACAAATCAATGTCGCCGGCAAAGCCGCCCCCTGCGACCAGATCGTTCACGTTCTCCGCAGTGATCCAGGCATGGCACAAAACCGGCGGATAGAAGAAAGTATCCCGGCAACGGGCATAGAATTGTTTACCCGTAGCAATGTTTTGCTCGTCGCCATCAAAGAGCAGACCTCGCCAGCCGTGATGGATAATCAGATTGGCCGAATTACATTCCACGCCGTCGCCCGCGCAGATCTCAACGGTCTTTTTATTAGTCGTACCCAAAACAGAGAAAATGTGGAGAAGAACGCCATCCTCATCATTTTGAGAAAAACAGCGGAAGCCGCTTTCCAGCAATCGGTCTAATGCATCCCGTCCTTGTTCCTGCCGGCGATGCGCGTGAGACAACAACTGCTGGATGCCCTGGTTCGTCGAGACAATCTCGTTCAGTATCCTGCGTGAGTTCAGGGCATCGAACGTCTCTGTCAATTGCTTCAAACGCTCCAATAAGTTCGGCAAATCTTCGACGCCCACCAATTTGCTCATGCCTTTGCGGATGATGCGTTTGAGATATTGCTTCATGACACGAGGCTCCTTAGGGGGATTCAGACAATCCAATCCCTGTTCCGAGAAAATGGATATTCGGACACCCACCACAGATCTCGTGGCACGCTATGTCTTCTATCGTTTTGCGGTAGACGTTTTCTTTAAATCGGCTTTTGACGGTTAAGGCGAAAATACCACTTGCGTTGGCGAGGGCGAGAAGTTATAGTCAGCCACACGCAGCATAGACCTGTTCGGGGGGAGGGTGAAAGCCATGAGGCGGCCCTGGTTGCTTGCTTGGGTTGCGGTCCTTCTCTGCATGGGCCTTGGTTGTACTGCCGAAGATAAGAGGCAATGGCAAGAAGCCCTTCGGGAATGGCGCGGCGAGAACATACGCTTCGGTTCTCGCGACCACGCATCTCCCTAAACGCTCCTCTCTCTCCCATTCTTGCTATATCCATAAATCGGCACGATCTCACGCATGGGACGCCATTACGCTTCCTTGGCAGAGACACGCCGCCATCGCCTTGGGCCACCCGTAGGGCACGCTGGCAGTTTGCCCTACGGGTAGCCTTTACGCTTCCTGCTCATTCGCCTTTAGGACATTGTTACAGAGGCTGCCCGGTAAAATTTGCACAAGCGGTCTCCGCGGAAGAGTTGCATCGAAGAAGGGAAAGCCCCCAAGCCCTATGCAGAAAGCGACTTAGGAAAGATGGCGTTTCTCGCACCGTCTCTGGCACGGTACTTGCTTCTCATTTTTACTGTTGGAATCAATAATCCCCTCGGGCTGTTTCCCGCGGCCCATTGGCACACCGACGACCCACATCCCCCTGGCACTTTCTTGCGAGCCGGTGGCCAAAAGCCACCGGCTTCTGGTCTTTTTAAGAGCCAGCGGACAAAACCTCCTTTCCCCTGGTGGAGAAGGAGGTTTTGCTCGCTAGCTCTAAGCGTGGCAGGGCTAGCTCCTATCTTCGTCTTCGCAGTCCCTGTCCGCCGGGGCCACCCCATGGTGAGTTCGTTGGCGGAGGAGGATGCCAGCGATATTCAGGAGAGTTCGGGTTGTTGTTTGTTCGGTAAACGTCGATGTCGGCTCCAGCGGATGGCCCAATCGCGCGAGAGATGATATCGACGAGATTGCGAACCGCGGATCGGTCAGGATGTCAGGTGAGGGAATCGAGGCAGGCTGGATTTGTCCACATTGGCCAGTTGAAGAGCCGCGTTCCACAGTTGCCCGAACACCTTCTCGCTAACGCGCTCGAAGCCATGGGCCAGAATCGACTGATTCCGGGCAGTCAAGGGGGACTGCTGCCGGTTGTCGAGTTGCAAATCTTTGAACTTGACTCCGAGGTTGTCACCGAGCGCGTTCAAGAGTGCGTAAGCATCCTGAAGGCCAAGAAATACGGTCTCCGCTTCTGCTCTCGAAACCCATTGTGACCGCAATGACTCGGGAATTCGGGTGAGCGGCACCTGTTTGGTGTTGGTGATTTGATGTCGTTCCGCCAACGCCGTCTGCGCGAGGGCTTCTATAGCGCGATAAAGCCGAGCAACCGCATCGTCGATTCGGCCTTCGGCTTCTCGACGTCGGGCGTTCGCCAACAGGTCGGTAACGTGCAGCATGCTCGGCGCACTTCCCTCGACGAGTTGCTGGAGATAGCAGCGATGCTCGCTGACGACGGCACGCACGTGTTCTGATTTCGTAGGGCCAAGTACCGCCTGAAGGTCATTTTCATATTTCGCCACGTCCCGCAGCTTGGATTCGGCTTCTTTGTGATCGAATCGGTCCCACGCATCGTATGCCTCGGACAGCAGCTTCAGAGCATTCAGTTCGCGTTTCCGCGATGGGTCGGTCACGTTTCGCATCGCTCGATCAACCAGAGAAGCTGCGGCGGCGAACGCCTGCTGGTCGAAGAGGACAACCCACCTCTCGACCGCTTGAAACCCGAGAGCATCCCAGGGGTTGTAGGCATGAAGCACCTGCTCCTTGCCGGAGATGACGATGCCGACTCCTTCCTTTGTGCGCTGGCTTCCACCGACATACGAGAAGACACAGCGCCAGCGCTGGGCCTGCAGTGCCAGTGCCGCGGACATGCACTTGGTTCCGCCAGTGAAGTCCACGACGACTTGGTACAGATCGCCGCGACCGAGCCACTCCTCGACGACCGGCGTCAACTGCCGCAGCGTATACACGCAGCCGTCAAAATCCTGCCCGTCGGAGAGTTCAAGAACATCGTAGCGCCCTGGGTCGAGCGTGAGACCTTCGGATTCAGCCAATCGTACGACGTCCGTCTCGATTCGCTCGCGCGTCTCTTTGGTCGGAATGAACCGAATCCGCACCGGTTTCCACCGTTTCAAGGTGGCCACGATTGGCTCAGGGCTGCCTCCCACCGTGCAAACCAAAAGATTGTGTTTGTCTTCGTTCACGGTCTACCTCCTTCTGCGTGGTCGCTGACCACCACTACCAGGTTTGGGTTTGCCCTGGGTGGCGATCGGCTTGTCCCACCGATATTGAGGGCTGCGGGGATCCTGATTGTTGCGATACACAGCAATCTCGTCGCCAATTTGGGGCAGTTCGTCGGCGGGAGGCGGGACGCCATAAGCTAAGACGCCACGTGGTTTGCCTTGTTCTTGCACGAAAAACTGCACCTTGCCGCCGATATCGCGCCGCTCCAGCACTTTGACCATCACTCGACCTGGGTCGAGTGTTGCGGGCGGCGGTGGCTGGATAATCGTTGGCACGGGCCACGGCGTGTCGAGGACTTCCGCTGGCACTGCGGGCTCGATGGGTAGCAGCGCGTGCTCTTCGGCAGTCGCCGGTTCGGTGATTGGGTCGGAGTAGCGCAGCTCGCCTCGTGGCCAACACAGTGGCACACAAAGACCAAAGGCCCAGTGAATCACGTTCGCGCCGATGCCTTGCAAATGTTCGACTACGTCCGGCGCCAGCAACTCGTGCATGGGGATGGCCCGTCCCAGCCAGCCACGCGGCACCGGTCTATGAAAGCTGGCGCCTGGACGGAGGACAACGATTGGTCTCTTGAAGACGTTCTCCAGGCCAAAGTCCGGGCCGAGCTTGCCGTACTTCGTGAACGCTTCCCAGGCCCCGTCCATCGGATCGCCGCTCGCCGGCTGGAATGTCGAAAGCACGACGCAACCGTCGGCACCGGCCGGCTCGTCTAGCTCAGGTACGGCTTCCAGTCTGCCATCGATCCGGAACTGGCCCTTGCCGGCCGTGCGGTCCGAACCAAAACCCCAATCGGCCAACTCTTTGATCAGCCGTCCGAACGGCTCCACGAACTCGGGGACGACGCGGGCGTAGACGGTCAGATGGCGGATTCCTTTCTTCAAGACCGATTCTTCTGTTGGAAACAGTCCCCCGCCGTTGTTGGTGGTGTTGGAGGCGCGGCCAATCGTGTTCCGCAACTGTATGTATTCCACGAAACCCGCATCGCGGAGCATTTCACCCGTCTCCGGTACGGTGCCGCTCTGGAGTCGACGGAAGGATTCGGTCAGCAACCACCGCGCCCGCTTCAGTGGTTTACGCAGTTCGGCCGGAACATCCAAGGTTCGTACCGCTGTTGGTAGCGGCAGCCGGTCTCCGGGGAAGGCGTCGGAAAGCACAAAGGGCGGCTGGCCCGCAAGGGCGGGGTCGATCAGCTTCTGTCGCAAAACTTGATCGCCTTCGATTCGCGCACAGGTCCAACACAGCAGCCCGCTGAGCGTATCGGACTGCCACGGCGTGCGCCACGGCGATTCGGGAATCAGGCGAAAGCGGTAAAGGTCCATGTTCGCGTAGTCACAGGGTAAATGGCGTGCCATCCAGTTTCAGGTCGCGGAACTCAATCTCACCAGAGCCTTTGCTAATGCCGGAGCCGATTCCGGTCTGTTGAAGCGCCCGTAGGCCGTCCTTGACGAACTCGATCAGGGCATCGCCGCCAGTTTTGTCATTGTACTGGCAATCTTTGTCGAGATCCCACACCTGGATGCCGATGCGGAGGGAGAACTCAGAGCCAGCGACAACACGCTCTTCCGTCCGCAAGGCGCCTCGCAATGCCGATCCAGTGATTCGATCGATGGCGGTCGAACTCTTCTTCTCAGTTTCACCACCTCTTATGCATTGCGCATCGCGCACTACTATCCGTGTCGGTCCGAGAGTGTGTTGCGGGGTTGCGTGAGGACCAAAAATCCGGCAGACAAGGCAGTCTTGCTTCTTGCAACTGCATGGCTTGCCACCATCCCCAACTTTGTCAAGCCGCTGCTCCATTTCCGACCGCATTTTTCCCTTGATCGAAGAGCCAGGGATGTAGGGCCGCAGCGTAACGGGATGCTTGATGCAGGTGAGGTCCGTGCCTCCGATCTGAAGGAGTTCGTCACTGCTGCCGACGCGCAGGCCGCTCAGGCAGTGAATGATGCCGGTGATCTCGTGGTAGCCGTTTTTTTTCATCATCAGTTCCTTTCGCGTTCTTTGAAGAATTGAGAACCAAAGCCGACTAACGCCTCGAAGTGCGGAAGGAACCCCTTAAGAAAGTCCTTCTCGTTCTTGACGGCGGCGACGTTGCTCTTGATGAAGTCGTGAAACAACTCGGGAATTTTCGGCGGTCTCTTTCCGAAGGCGTCAGCAGCCGCAACGTCGAGTTGACGAAAGGTAGCCTCTTCAGCAGCCCAAGTGGATGTCTTGGCCCGCAACTTCGCTTCAATTGCCCGGCAGTGCTGGAAGAAACGCCGGATTTGATGCGTTGGTTTTCCATCGCGTGGCCAGTCGTCTGCCATGCGTTTTGCCAAATCTTGTATGATCTCTCGCTCGACGAACTCGGGCCGCAGATTGCCCGCGGAGTCGAAGTAACCGTTCCCCAAATAGTTGGGCCAATGCTCGTTAAGCGTTTTGTGAGAGCCGTGCTGGCCTCGGTGTTGATCGCGAGAAGCCATGTTCAATCCTCCTCGTCCCGCGTCCGCGTGGCAGTCAGCGCATAGCGGACAATCGCGGGCAGATAACGGACTTGGGTCTTGTTGGGTTCATCGAAGTCGCACACGAGGCGGTCAGCCCACTGGCGGGCGGGTGTGCCTTTTTTCCAGTTTCGGTCCACGTGATAAGCCAGACGAGCGGTGGCCAGCGGTTCGGGCTTGTCGCCGTGGCGGGCCAGTGCCAGTTCCAACAAGGTATGGAGCCAGCCGCGCTGGATGTCGCCAGCATTCACCCATTCAACCAGCCGCTTGGCTGCTGAGATGACGGCCTCGTGATCTTTCCATAGCCAGACCTGGCCGAACGCCGCCAGCCGATCCTTGCCGCTGTCTTTGGCCTCATTGAGCAATACTTCTGCCCGCTTGACAGCAGGTTTGATTGGGCGTTTGGGCTTGATCAGTTCCAAGCCCGCGCTCAGAGTCAACGTGTGATCGCGGAATTCTTCCGCGAACCACTTACGCATGGTGCTGGCGAAATCGACCATGATATTCCACGGCCCGACCATGATCAGATCGTCACCACCAGCAAAGATCGTATAAATCGACTGCCACGGACCTGCGTGGTTGGCAAGTTCTTGCCGCAGCCGGCCGGCAAAGAAGGCGTCGAGTCGGTCACTCAGAGACCGCACAGCGTCGAGGCCTTTGCTATTCAGCAAATGCTCGAAACAGACACCGAGCGAATCAGCATCGGCCTTGAGGACAGCGAGAAGGTCGTCGCCCTGGCTGCGTTTGGCCAAATCCGTGAACCAGATCGGGGTTCCTTCGTCATCAGTCGGTACATGGGCCATCAGCCGCCGCTTCAGAAATCGCTCTGGCGGGCACCACGAAGGACGCTCTTCTGGGTCGCGAAGGTTCGCGACCGCCACTATCCCCGGCCCGGCGGTGACATGGTCTGAGCTTGCGATCTCGACCCCGAAACCGAGCAACTCAAAACGGGTCGTTTCCACCCTGTCGCGAATGATTAGCCAACGGCCACATGGCAGGCGCCGGCCAATCTCTCGGCTCTCGGCACACATGCGGCAGACCTGGCGCATCTCACCTGTGTCACGCTCCGTTTCTGACTCAGTGGCTGGCGCGTGGCCGCACAAACTGCATGGCGTGCCCAACGGTGCCAAGATCAATCGCGTTGAGTCCCAACAAGCGGTCTGCGGTGCCCAGGGCCTGGCCTTGGACCTCTGCAATCGTCGTTGAGCCTCTTGGTAACTTACGATGTCCGATCCGGAATCCGCCCAAGCAATTGCCAGCCGCAGTTCTCCGCGCGTTTGCCCCAGAAGCCACTCGTTGATTTCGTGCTGTTCACAGACAAGTGAGCTTTCCACCGCAGCGAAGCTGTCTCCTTCGAGCAAGAACTTGCCCGCGCCTGACAGCCTTACTGAAGTCAGCGGCCAATTCAGGGCGCGGAGTACCCGAAGGGCAGCTGTTTCGGCAAGGAGTTGCACGAAGAACGATCGAGCTCGTAGGCGCTGTGCCTGGCCGCCACCCTCTTCGGCTACGTCAAAGACGTAATTCTGAATGCCTGAAATGTCGCCAAGAATGATCATCTCGGCCTCGCTGCTTCATGTGCGGCAAGGGGGCGTACTTCTGGCTTTGCCGTTTCAATATCGGCCATATTATAGAGGAGTAGATTCCGGTTTTCATCCATAAAACGGTCGTTTGAACCACACCGCCAACTTCTCTCCGGTTCTTCCCTGTCGGTACACCGTTGCTGGCGTCCGGTAGTCCCCCAACATGTTGTCCAGACAATGCTCCTTGCCATCCCTGCTCACCGCTATCCCCGCTGCCTCCAGCCGCCTCGTCCAGGCCGCCGCTCCTTGAGCCAGCTCACCAGCCGCTCTACCACGTTGCGGCCGCAGTAGGCCACCCGACCCTAGCCACCCCCTCGACGCTTGGCACCGCCCTCGTTCTTGCGGTCGGGAATCATCGCCTTCATGCCACACAGTCGCCGCAGTCGCCGCACCCAGCCGGCGCTGTAACGGCAGTCGCACGCCCGACGCACCGGCCAACGCATCCGCAGCCCACAGGCCGCCAGCAACAGGTCGATTCGCGACCGTACCTCTGCGGCCTGCCCGGCCGCCAGCCGTGCCTCCACTGGCCGTCCGGCGGCGTCGCACAGCAGGTTCAGCCTGGTGCCAAAGCCGCCGCGGCCGACGCAGAAGAGGTCGCGATCAATACTGCCGGCGTCGTCGGCCTGTTGCAGGGTAGCCAGGATGGCGTCCCAGGTGCCGCGTTTACGCCAGCGGTTGAAGCGGTCGAAGACGCTGCGATAGAGCCGTTCCGGTGCGACATCGGTTTATTGCCGGACCGGAACGGCTTGCGGACTGTGCGAGGAGGCTGCTGCGGAAAAGTGCGAAAAAGACTGGACACTACCGCAAGGCAACTCATGCCCGTGCTGGTGCTGTGGACAGGTAGGGGCACTGTCGCAAGTCACTCATAGCGATACTTCACCAGCCACGGATCGCGTGTCTTGGTCTGCCATGCCTTGAGGCGCTGGCGCAGGTCCTTGAGCACCTCCGTGTAGGTTGGATCCGCCGCTACGTTCTTTAACTCATGGGGATCTTTCTCCAAATCGTATAGCTCCTCCAGTGGTCGATGGAGAAAACTCTCGACAGGTCGCTCGCCCATCATCTTGTCGCCATTTTTGAGAATGCTCTGCCAGGTCAGCGAGTTGTAGATGTCGGAGGCGAACGGATAATCGAGTTTATAAGCGAGATTACGGATATATTTATGTGTCCGTGTACGTATCATGCGCATGGGATAGTACATGGTCACTTCATGGCACTGATGCGAACCGTACACGGTGTCCCAGCCTTTGGGATTCTCCTCTTCGAGGATCGGCAACAGGGATCGCCCTGTCAGCGTCGGCGGCGCCTGGACGCCGGCCCACTCGAGGATGGTCGGCAGAATGTCGATCCAACTGACCAGCGCCTGGTTCGTGAGGCCGCGCCGTTTCTGCGCGGGGGAGAACACAATAAGCGGCAAATGGACGCCGGGATCGTATAGCGTCGTCTTGGCGCCGGGGAAAGGCGGACCGTTGTCGCTGAGGAAGATGATGAGCGTATCGTCGGCGTGCTTGGTCTCCTTGAGCGCGGCGAGGAGGAAGCCGACGCCCTGATCGAGCCGGCTAATGGACTGATAATAGTCCGCCCATTCGCGGCGGACCTCCGGCTTGTCGGAGAGGAAATACGGTACGGTCACGTCGTTTGGTTCGTAGGCAATCTTTTGCACGCCGGGATACTTGTTCTCATTGGCGAAGCCTCTGGCCCCGCGGTGCGGGTCGGAGAAACCAACGACAAGGGCGAACGGTTTGTCGCCACTGTCGCGGAAGAATTGCCGTGCCTGCTCGGCCATCTCCGCGACGCTGCGATTGCCCGCAATGCCCTTGGTCATTTCCACATCGAAGGGATAGACCGAACGCGGCTGTACATGAATCTTGCCGAGGATACCGGTGCGATAGCCATTGGATTTGAGCAAACCCGGCAGACTCCGCACATTGGCCAATGTATGGAAATTGTGGCTATCATGGGCCAGACCGTACTGACCGTTACTGTGCGTGTGCAATCCGGTGTAGAGGGTGGCCCGGCTAGGACTGCATGAGGACACAGCGGCAAAAGCGTGTGTGAAGCGTACGCCCTTCTTGGCCAAGCTGTCGATGTTCGGCGTGCGAATTTTGGGATCGCCGTAGCAGCCGAGTTGAAAGCCGAGATCATCCGCAATGAGCAGGACGACATTGCGCGGCGCACGTTCGGCAGCTGGTGACGACACGATAGTCCCGAACCAGCCCGCGATGCAAGCAAGGAAAAGAATTCCTAGACGCATGGTGAATCTCCGTGAGGGCGAAGTTCGCTTTTCGGGGAGTATAGAAGAAATGCCGGCCACTACAATGAAAAAATTGGATCGCCCATATGAAAGGATGGTCCAGATGATACGTTTCGAGGGCGAAAAAGATTTTCTACAACCGCCAGCGGAGTTGTGGGCAAAGCTGAGCGACGCACGGTTCCTGGTACAGTGCCTCCCTGATGTGGAATCGGTCCCGGAGGCCGAAGCGGATCGCGCCCGGATGGTACTGCGTCCCGGCTTTTCGTTTGCGCGCGGCACGCTGGAGACGACACTGTGCATCGTCGATGCCCTGGCGCCGGTGTCAGCACGGTATATCATCGCCAACAAGGGCATCGGCACCTCCGCCGACGTAGAAGCGACGATCGCCCTCACTCCCCAGGGCGCAGGCACACGCATCCACTGGACGGTGGAGATCAAGGCGCTGGGCGGATTGCTGAAAATGGTGCCGTCCGGGCTGGTCCGCGGTGCAGCACAAAAAGTAGCTAACGACGCCTGGAGTGCGGTGGAAGCGAAATTGAACACACCACCTATGAACAGTTGAGAGGAGGAACTATGGGAGTCACCGTTTGTTTGCCGCTATTCGGCCCACCGGGGCGAGAACTGGAAGAAGGTTCCGATGTGAAAGGGGTGCAACTCCGTAAGCTGGCCGATGAACTGCACGAACGTTTGCACAAAGCCGCCCTGGTGCTGGAAAAACTCCATGCCGCCGGCTGGTCGGCGCGCGTGGCCATGTACGATGTGATTTTGACGCGACTCGGCGTCGAGACCAAGACAGACGCCGAGCGCTGGCTCGGCGAACTGGGTCTGGCCGCAGAAGAGTTTCTCATCGTTGAGGATGTAGAAGAAGAAGAGGAAATCGGACACGCCTGAGGGAAGGTGAAAGAACGAGGAGAAATATCTATGAAACGAACAATGATGCCTCGTGGAATCGCGCCCTGTCTGGGTGGGGTAGTCCTCTTGTTCTCCGCAGCGTGGGCCGCTGCCGAGGATGCCCGGACGATCCTCCACAAGGCCATCCAGGCTTACGGCGGCGAGGCCAAGTTGACCAAGCTCAAAACCATGGCCGCGAAGGCTCAAGGGACCATTAACTTTGGCGCCGATGTGCCCTTCACCCAGGAGATAGCCTGGCAGTGGCCGGATCGGCTGCAAACGCACATCACTTTGAAGACCGCCAAGCCGGTCTCTATCGTCGAGACGATTGCCGGCGACGCCAGTTGGTCCCGCCGCGACGGCAAGGCAGGGCCGCTCGGCGCCGTCAAACGGGATGAATTGCGCGCCCAGGCTCACGTCCGCCGCCTGCTCTTGTTGACGCCACTGCTTCACGATAGTTCCTATCAATTGTCTCTTTTGGACGAAATTCGTATCGATGATCGCCCCGTTGTCGGCGTCCGTGTCTCTTGCACGGGCGAACGCGCGGTGAAACTCTACTTCGACGCCGACACGGGACGGCTGGCGAAGATCGAGCGGCGCGTCTCCGATGATGCCGGCAAAAAAGAGCACCTGCAAGAAGAATTTTTTCGCGACTACCGAGAGCTTGACGGCGTGCTGACAGCGACCAAACAGGTATGGCATCGCGATGGCAAGAAAGTCCTGGAGATGACATTCACCGAGGTTCGCTATCCCGATCATCTGGACGCCGCTGTGTTCGCCGATCCGCGCCCGTTTATGCACCGGCGCGACGTCATCTACGGCCACAAATCCGGCATGGCGCTGACGATGGACGTGTTCATGCCGAAGAAGGGCGCCAATGGCCTGGCCATCGTCGCCCTTGTCAGCGGCGGCTGGTTCTCCGAGCCAACATTGATCGATTCGTTCCCGTTCCATTACTTCGTTGAAGAACCACTCCAGCGCGGCTACACGGTATTCGCCGTCTGTCACGGCAGCCAGCCGCGTTTCACCATCCCCGAGGCCATCGCCGACGTCAAGCGAGCCGTGCGCTACATCCGCTACCATGCCCGCGACTGGGGCGTTGATCCGCAGCGCATCGGCGTCACCGGCGGCTCGGCCGGCGGCCATCTGTCGCTGATGCTGGGTGTCACGGGCGATGACGGCAATCCGCATTCGACCGATGCTATCGAGCGCACTTCAAGCCGGGTACAGGCCGTGGCCTGCTTTTTCCCGCCGACCGATTTCCTCAATTATGGTGCCAAGGGTCGATTCGCCTTCGCCGAGGATGGCTTGTTGGCCAATTTTCGCACGGCCATCGATGTCCGCGAGCTTGATAAAAGCACCAAGCGTCTGGAGCGCCTCACCGCTAAGGACAAAGTTGAGGCACTCTGCCGCCGCGTGTCGCCGTTAACGCATGTCCGTAGCGACGCTCCGCCAACACTGATTATCCATGGCGACGCCGATAAAGTGGTGCCGATTCAGCAGGCTGAGGTGATGGTGGCGAAATTGAAAAAGGCCAGCGTGCCCGCGGAACTGGTGGTCAAGAAAGGAGCGGACCACGGTTGGAGCGGCATGGACAAGGACATGAGCACGATTCTGGACTGGTTCGATAAATATCTCAAAAAATAAGCCGAAAGGCGTTTAAAACCTCCTAACTCAAGGAATCGCCAAGATGCCAAGGACGCCAAGAAAAGAAAGAAACAAGAGAAAAAAGCCCGAGAATCAGCGAAGCCGGGTCATTTTTTCTCTCTTAGGGCTAGCGGACTTTTCCCTCCCTCTTTGTGGGGGAGGGTTCGGGTGGGGGGACACCCCTCCTGGGCTCCCTTGCCTTGACACCTCCTACCAGCCTCCCTCCACGAGGGGGAGGAGGTTTTGTCCGGTAGCTCTTATTCTTTCCTTGGCATCTTGGCGGTTCATTGGGACAGGGTCCCTTGGGACGACCGCCCCTGCCATTGTTCCTCTGCCGAGCTAGGTCGCAGATACAGCGGCTCCAACGTCCACAGATCATCGCGCGCGCCGGCCCGGTAACGCGCCAAACCAATGCGCAACAGACTCGCCGGCTGCGGCTCCCACAGGCTTGCCTCCAACGGCGGCACTTCTGCCGGCAGATGCGGCGCCCACTTTCGTAATCCTGGTCCCGTCACCCAGGCGCTCGGCTCGCGCTTGGTCAGCCAGTCGGCAAAGCGGCGGATCGCCAACTCCGATGATGGTTGCCAGCCATTCGCCAAGCGAACGAACGATTGCACGTACACCTTGTCTTGCTGGGCATCGGCGAGAACATCAAGGCACGACACAGACGGCGGTGCTTGCAGGGCGAGAGCGGCGAAGGTATCCACAGCGAGCAGAGCGCAGCCGGCGGCATAGGCGAGCGTCTTGGCGGACATGATGCCGACGCGCAGGCCGGTGTAGCTGCCAGGACCACGGCTAACGATCACCGCCTGGAGGTCGCGCGGGCGCCAACCTTGTTCAGCCAGAAGCGCCGCTGTCGCCGGGGCCAGATCGCGCGCGTGCCGGCGGACTTCGTCCAAACGGCGCACGCTGCATAGCTGGCCGCCCAGCGCCAGAGCCACCTGGGCGGTTCGACTCGATGTCTCCAGGATCAACAGACGAGGAATGGCGATGGCTTGCACAAATCACCTACCATGATTGACGCCTCTCTACGAGAATTCTACAATCCGCTATCCGTCTTCCGCCATCCGCTTTCCGTCAAACGGTTGAGGAACGACATATAACACTTGGAGGATATTGGGAGAGCATTTCTATGAATGAAGCAACGGTCCTCACTATCTACACCGATGGCGCTTCGCGCGGCAATCCTGGCGCGGCTGCCTTCGCCTACGTCATCAACCGCGATGGGCAGCCAGTCCTCGAGGAAGCCGACTGCCTTGGTCAGATGACCAACAACCAGGCCGAATATACTGCCCTCATCCGCGCTCTGGAGCGCGCCTTGGAACTGGGGCCGCACCATCGTGTCATCGTCTACAGCGACAGCGAGCTGATGGTCAAGCAGATGAACGGCGAATATAGAGTCAGGAACGAGGAGTTGCGCGGCCTGTACGAACAAGCGTGTGCCTTACGCCGGCGCTTCGAGGGGCCGGTGACAATTCGTCACATACGGCGCGAGCAGAACAAACGCGCCGACCAATTGTGCAACAATGCGCTCGACGGCAAATTGTAAGGAGTCGTTACCATGTTACGTTATATGATTCACCTGGTATTTCTATCGCTTTTGGGGTTTTTATTTGTACCCGCCGACCGAGGAGACGTCGGTCCTGGTGAGCTGCAAGTGGGTTTTGCCGAGACAGATATTACACCGCCCCTGAAGGGCAAAACCGTGTACCTGGCCGGCTTCGGCCACAATCGTCAAGCGACCGGCGTTCATGATCCGCTCATGGCCCGCGCCGTGGTCTTCCGCCACGGCCAGGAAAAGATCGCCCTGGTTTCCATCGATCTGATCGGTTTCTTTCATCCGTATATTGAAAGGATCCGTCAACGTCTGCCGGACTTCCGCTATGTCCTCGTTTCCAGCACGCACAATCACGAAGGGCCTGATACGCTCGGTTTGTGGGGAGCCAGTCCACTCCAAAGTGGCGTCGATGCAGAATACCTCGCCGAGGTAGAAAAACAGATTATCGCTGCGGTGCAAGCGGCGGATGCCGGCCGCAAGGCTGTCCGCGTCCGTATCGGCAGCGCTCACGCTCCGGAGTTGCTGCACGATGGCCGCGAGCCTTATGTCAAACACGATGAGCTGGTCGCTCTGGAATTCCGCGATCGAGAGGACAAGCGCGCCGGGATCATCGTGCAGTGGAATTGCCATCCCGAAACGCTCGGCGGCAAAAATACGCTCATCAGTGCTGATTTCGTTGGTGTAACCGTCAAGACATTGTGCGAGAAATATCATTGCCCTGTTGTCTATTTTACCGGCACGGTCGGCGGATTGATGACGTCGCTGAACGTCGAGATTAAGAGCGCTGCCGGCAAGACACTGGACGATGGCACCTTCGAGAAGACAGAGCGCTATGGCGAGCTATTAGCCGAAGTCGCAGAGCACGCCCTGAAAGCGGCGCAGCCCGTGAAGCTAACACCATTGCAAGCTCAGCGGCGGCTGGTGTTTTTGCCGCTGGATAACAAGCTGTATCTGCTGGCCCGGCAGCTCGGTGTTGTTCAGCGCGAAGCGTTCTTATGGAGCGGCGATCTGTACAAGGCCGAGCCGGCTCCCCCTCCGCTCCCCCAGAAGGGGGAGCGAAAAGGAGGAGCGGACAAGCCGTTGTGCCTGCGCAGTGAGATCGCCTGGCTGCGGCTGGGTGATCTCGATATTGCCGCCATTCCCGGGGAAATTTATCCAGAATTGGTGCTTGGCAAAGTGCAAGATCCGACCGACCCTGGGGCCGACTTCCCCGATGCGCCCATTGAGCCAGCCATCTACAAGCAGCTGCGTGGCCCGTATCGGATGTTGATAGGCCTGGCTGGCGATGAGATCGGTTACATTATTCCTAAACGTCAGTGGGACGAGAAGGCGCCCTTCTGCTATGGCCGCAAGAAAGCCCAATACGGCGAAGTCAACAGTCTGGGAGCGAATACGGCCCCGTTGCTGTGCCGGGCATTTCAGGAACTGGTAGCGAGCAAATCCAGGCTACGCCCGTGAGGGAGCGGTAATTCCAACCGCTCCCTTACGGGCGTAATTCTGTTACCGGCGGCGAACACGTGAAGAAGGCTCGGCCGGGAGAGGTTGCGCTCCATTGGGTATCGGACTCAAACGCGGTTCGGCCGGCCCTGCCGGCGTTCCCAAGGGCGCCCCGAGACTCGGTGGCAATGGGGCCGGCGTCGCTGCTTCGGCCGGCGGCAACGCCGACAACGGCGGGCCGGGCGGTTCTAAGATCGGGCCGTCTCCCCAACAATCGGGTCCGGCGGCCCCAACGATAGGAACACCGCCGCCACAACTGCTACAACATTCGCACGGGCAAGCACAAGCCCGCCGTGCCCGAAACATACTCACGCGGTGAAAGATGCCGTCGCGGCAGCCGCAGGGGCTTGCGCACCCTGTCTCCAATATCACGCCGAGCAGCATCGCCGAAGTTGCCAAACCAAACCGATTCATGTGCGGTCCCCTTGTCGCAATCCATCCCAGAACGGGAGCCAATGACGGGTGTTGTTGGAACAGCTAGCAGTTGCAGCTGTCCGCGAACCAATCATGCGCCAGCAAGGGCAGCTGGGCAACTCAACTTGAAACAAAAAGAGGGCCGATGAGGATTACCTCATCAGCCCTCTAAGCGTCTCTGGATTTGTCGATTGCCCCCTACCAGCCCGCAGCGCCGGCAAGGGCAGAGAAAAAATCACTTCCGGGCCGTCTGGATCTGGCGGCGCAGGTACTTCAAGGCGGCGTCCAGCTGCCTGTCTTCGAATTTCTTGACCTCGGCCGGCTTGTCCTTGCGTTGAATGATCTCCGTATTGCGCAAATGCTCTTCGAGGTCGAACCGCTCCTTGGCTGTCAACTTGATAACCTGGTTGGGAACGACGCCCCATTCCTCTTCCTCCTTGCCGCCCGTGCTGGACTTGTTGAGGTTTTTCTTGCTCGGACGCCAGAAGGTAGCGGTAGTTAGCTTGATCTCGCCACCGTCAAAATCGAGGATGTGCTGAACACTGCCTTTGCCATAGCTGCGCTCGCCGATGATATAGGCGCGGTCATGGTCCTGCAAGCAGGCCGCCACAATCTCGCTGCCGCTGGCGCTGGAGCCGTTCACCAGGCACACCATCGGGAAATCGAGTAGACTGCCGCGCGTATGACCGGTAAGCTCTTTTTCCGGCTGATTGCGTTCGCGGATGCTGACGACCACTCCGTCATCGATGAACAAATCGGAGATATCGTAAGCGACATCAAGCAGGCCGCCCGGATTGAAACGCAGATCGAGGATGAAGCCCTTGATGCCGGCCTCCTTCAGATCCTCCATAACCCGGTGCATATCGCGGTTGCTGTTCCGCGCGAACTGGGTCAGCCGGACGTAGGCGATCTTGTTCTGGGGGTCGATCATGTAGTCCCAGCTATCGTCGGCCTTGCGTCTGAAGCCGAGAACCGACTCGACATCGACGTAGCCGCGCGTCAGGTTGAAGTCGATCGGCTTGGCCACGCCTTCGCGCTGCACGGTCAAACGGACTTTGGTGCCGGGCTTGCCGGTGATCTTCTCGACGGCCTCGTTGAGCTTCATCCCCTTGGTAGGGAGGACCTCCGGCGGATTGAGCGGCTCACCCTCGCTATCGACCTCACGGGTGACGGTGGTAATAAGGTCGCCGGCCTGGATGCCAGCTTTGTAGGCCGGACTGTTTTTAATCGGCGTGACAACGAGAAGTTGATCGGTGGCGGCATCCTTGCGGATCTGGATGCCGACCCCAGGGAAGCGACCGCCGATCTCGCGCTTCATCCGCTCTTTTTCCTCGCGATCGATGTACGTCGTGTACGGATCGGTATGCTTGTGGAGCATCCGCTTGAGGGTCCAATCGATGTCCTTATGCTTGTCCAGGTCTTCGCGTTTGCCCACCGCCTGCCGGGCCTCGATCAACAGCTCGGTGAGCTCCTCTTCGTTCATGTCAGCGACATTGTTGAGCTTGGCCGCGATCTTTTCCGGAATTTTGTTGGGATACAGCACCGGCGTCGTGCCTGTCACGTCCACCTGCCGATACAGTCCCTTGATGGCCCAGACAACCATGTCGTGGGGGTCGAGTTTTTTGACGTAGCCGCGCGTAACGATGCGGATGGCATCCATGACCTTCTCGGCAAAATCGCGGGCATCCTCCCGCGACAGCTTGGTGCTTTCGACAATGGCCTTGCGCTGGCTAAGGAATTTGTTGAAGTCAATCTTGCCGTCCAGGAGGGCTTGATATTCCTTGCGGAGCTTACGCTGCGCCTCCAAGCGTGGCATACGAGCCAGCAAGGTCTTGCCTTCCTCGGCGAATTTCTCGTTCACTTTGCCGTCTTTGACCATCTGGGCGAACTTATCTTCTTGCTCCTTGACCTTTTGGGCCACGGCAGGATTGTGTGTCAAAACGTAGTGATTGCCGCGCCCCCCCAAGGCCATGAAGAACTGGTCGCTTTCGTCTTTATTCTTGGCGTGCGTGCGGATCTGTTCACGTCCATCCTTATCGAGATACTCCCGCAGTTCATCCACAGTAATCAGGCCGTCCGGCTCATAGCCATCCTTGTCGGCGGCGCCTTGGAGACCACGCAACACCGAGTCGGCAAAGATGCCATGCTCCTTGAGATCTAACGGGCGCACCCAACCGCGGCTGGACAGGATGCCGAACAATGCGCGGCCGGGCTTGGCTAGCTCTTCCTCGGTATCCTTCTCCTTATCCTCGATGCCCAGAAATTCCGGGTAGGGAATGATACCTAACGATGGCTCAGGGACTTTCTGGTCCGTAGTAGTGAAGCCCTTGAAATCGACATCTACAAAGACGCAGAAACGCTGGCTCTTGAGTCCCTTGAGCACTTCGCCGACCTCCGAGGCGGCAAGTGCATCTTTATCGCGTCCGGCAAAGGTGGAATCGGCAGCGAAATAGCAGCGGTGCGCTCCGGTATCACCCAGGGGGCCGCCCTCGCCGAAGAAGCCGAAAATAACCAAATCGCTGGCTTTGGCATTATCGACGATCCAATGAAGAGCGTTGAGGATGTTGGCACGCGTGGCGGGCTGGCTGCCGGGAACTTTGGCCGAATCACCCAAGAGCAGCCGGCTGTGGGCAGCATCGACGCCGAGATATTTCTTGTTGGTGAACAGCTCGAAGAGCGCCTTGGCGTCATCTTCCGCATGGGGGCGCGATTTGATTTGCTTATCCGCATAGTTGCTGATGCCAACCAGCACCACATAGGGATGCGCGGTCTTATCTTGTTCTGCCTGGGGTTGTTCCGCGCGCAGAGGGAGAGCCAGCAGTCCCAGTGCCAACACAGCCCCTAGCCAACGAGTCAACATCGCCTGGGTCATGTAGATCGGTCCTTTCGCTTATCCTTCTTTCGAGGAGTGTATTCCGCCCATTCCCTTATTGTGACTAACCGCGCAAACCAGTCAACCCAAACTCCGGCGAGGGGTGCCCCTCTGGATTTTGGCGAGTTGCCCACCCGGGGCGTTGATACGCTCCGCTCACCCCCGTTTTTGCTACAATGATTGGGACAACGAGTAGGACAACGTTGACCCCTCAAACGCCCGGCAGGACCAATGTGTCCGGGACAGCGCGGCTGGATCAAAGGACTTTTGCATACCAGGCTATCGCTCATCCTAGGCTGGTAAGGTGAGGTTATGCGTCGAATCGTCTTGAGTGCGGCGCTGCTGATGGGTGGATGGGCGCGGCTTCAGGCCGGCGTCTACAATCTCGATCCGCCGCCCAAGTATCCCAGCGATTATGTTCAGATCAACGCTCTCGATCCGATTTGGCGCGTGTGGATGCATCTGGGCGAATTGCGCGCCATCCACGATGCCGCGAAACTTCCTCCCCAAGCCCAATCCGGTTCACTCCGTGCCGCTTATGAGAAACAGTTAGCAGCATTGGAGGCCCGACAGCGCGACAACACGCTCACGCCTACCGATCGTGTAAATCTGAGCGCCTGTTTGATCCGCATGGGGCGCTACCCCAAAGCCCGTACGCTGCTGGAGGAGTCGCTGCGTGTGGTACCGCCGGATCATTCCGTCTACTTCCTGCTGCTGCTTAACCTGGCCAGTGCCTATCAGGAAGAGGATGCTCTGTTGCAGCGCGCTATCGATCTGCAAACGCAAGCGCTGCGGAGTTGGCCGACGCACTTTCTGAGCTGGAATCGCTGGGAATCCAGCTGGTATCGCCATGCAGAACACTATGCCCTGACGCTGATGCGGCTACGTCAGCGCGAACAAATTCGCAATCAAGGCCGGGCTGTCAACGAATTGCCTCCCCTGGATGATTTATTCGGCCCCATTCGTTTCGTCGGCTCCAGCGGGCAATACGAAGCAGGCGGCCTCGCTTTCGAGCAGTGGAACCGGCTGCCCGTCGATGCCGAGAAGATCGTGCTGCAATTGCTCTTATGGCGGCCACTCGATCCGCGTCTGAATTGGCTCTATGGCGAGTTGCTGAATGGGCGGGGACAGGTAGATTGGGCCTTTTCCGTACTGGATTTCTGCCAACAACTCGCTTCCAATCGCGAGTTGCGTCAGCATCATCAGGTTCTCCACGAAGCCGTCAAGGCGTACAAGGAGTTGTTCACCGACAGCACAGGTTCGGGGGAGGACCGCCGCAAACAAGCGATGTTGTTGTGGATGCTGGCCCCGCGTGGAGTGTTGTTGGCGCCGGCCATTGGTGCGGCGGCCAACGAAATCGGCGGCATGGCAGCCTCGAGCGATCTCTCAGGGCTGGCGGGGGCGCCGGAACCTCTCCAGACAAGCGAAATTCAGGGAGCGGACGCCCCTCGCTCGGGCGCTGTCCTGCCGGACTGGCGACAACTGACGGTCAGTTTTCTCACAGGGGTAGTGGTAGCGGTGCTCGGCGTTTTGCAATGGCAACAATGGCGGCGGCAACGCCGCGTTGTCTCGATGGAACCCTCCAACACAGCCGAGCATTTCGCGCCCAAATGACAAGGAAGGAGAGATTGCCGACATGCTGGAATCATCCGCACACCCGCCGTTCGCTGCGGCGGCCAATCGCCCACTGGTGCTGATCGGCTGGAAGGAGCACTTGCAGTTCACCGAATGGAACTTGCGGCGCATCCGCGTCAAGATCGACACGGGCGCGCGCACCTCGGCGTTGGATGTGGTTCGCTACGAATTGACCGAGACAGCCGACGGCGGACTGATGGCGACGTTGTATCTGGCCCTGGACCGCCGTCATCCGGGACACTTCACCCGCATCCATACGCCAGTCTTACGGACAGTCCTCGTTCGCAATAGCGGCGGCGTACGCGAAGAACGGCCGCTGGTGGAGACAGCCGTGCGTATCGGGCCGATCCATAAGCGTATCCGCATCACTATTACCAATCGTTCCCGCATGCGCTATCGCATGATTCTCGGCCGTGAAGCATTGGCCAACGATTTTATTGTTGATGTCAGCCGCAAGTATTTGTTGAAGAATTGGACAACGGAATAGGCGAGCGCGACGTGTTAACGCTCTGAGGGAAGAGGAGAAGAGGGTATGCGCCTGGTCATTTTATCGCGGCGCGAAGAGTTATACAGCACACGGGTCTTGGTGGAAGCGGCCCGCAAGCGCGGCCATGAGGTGCGCGTGCTCGATACCTTGCAATTCGACATCCTGGTCAGCCGCCGCAATCCGGAGTTGCTCTACCAGGGACAGCCCGTCGGGGCAGTGGATGCCGTCATTCCGCGCATCGGCGCTTCTATCACCTATTTCGGCACGGCCGTCGTCCGCCAGTTCGAGATGCTGGGCGTCTATTGCCTCAACGAATCGCAGGCCATCGCTCGCTCGCGCGACAAGCTGCGCGCCTTGCAGTTGTTGAGCCGGCACGACATCGGCTTGCCGCCGACAGTGTACACGCGCCAGGCTGAACACGTACCCAGCTGCATCGAGCAGGTCGAAGGTCCGCCCGTGGTGGTCAAGCTATTGCAAGGGACGCAGGGCATTGGCGTGGTGCTGGCCGAGACAGCAATGGCGGCCCATTCGGTCATCGAGGCGTTTCACGGATTAGAGCAGAACATCCTTATTCAGAAGTACATCAAGGAGGCCGGCGGCTCGGACATCCGCGCTTTGGTGGTCGGCCACAAGGTAGTAGCAGCGATGCGACGGCAAGCCGTCCCGGGCGAGTTTCGCTCCAACATCCATCGCGGCGGCACGGCCAAGAAGATCCGCCTGCCGGCTGAGTATCGCCGCACTGCCTTGGCCGCGGCCCGCTGCCTGGGCCTGACCGTGGCCGGCGTCGATCTGATTGAATCCAACGAAGGACCGATGGTCATGGAGGTCAATTCTTCGCCCGGACTGGAAGGCATTCAAAAGACCACTGGGGTAGACGTGGCCGCGGCGATCATCGAACACATCGAAAACGAGGTTCAGAAGAAAATTGAACCGCCAAGACGCCAAGAAACGAAAAAGAGAGCCAAAAAGGCGATTTAATCTCATTCCAAGCTCTCTACTTGGGAGCGAGGAAGACTATCTGATTCTTTAATTCTGTCTTTTTTGTCTCTTTCTTTTCTTTGCGGTTTATCGAGTGCGGTGTATTACAGAGCAGGAAGTTCCGGAGGACGCAGCCAATGGAGGTTGTCGCCATCGTGGATGACGAGGAAGCGATACGGTTCGCCTTCGGAAGGCAACAGTTCTGCTTTGAAGCTGCCGCCGCCGATCGCTATTGGCGTGTTTTTGGGAATCGCTTTTTCCCGAATTAGATAGACGCGTGCCGTTCGGCCATTCCGTGCGAAGACGAGCATCGGCACCTTGCGGCCAGGATAGCCGGGCAGCTCCGCCAGGGCCGGCGGACAGACCAGCAAGCTGTAATCCAGATAGGGCGACAACGGCGTCTCGAAGCCCAATGCTTGGAGTGCTCTTCCCGTTCGAACGCGTGGATCGTCCAGGACATCCTCGCTGACGGCGCTGGCCACCCGTTGCGTATCGATCGGTGCTACCAGATGTTCCCGCACCCAATACCAGCCGGCCCAGCAGAGCAGCAATATCACGGCAGCAGCGGCGCTCAGCCGAACGGCGTGGGCGAAGCGCTGACGATACCAGTCGCCGCGCGCGGACTCCAATCGGGCCAACAACTGCTCGCGCAAGCCAGCTGGCACCTCGACTTGGCGCATGGCTTTGCCCAGGCATTCATCGAGTTGACGTTCGCTGCGGGCCTGACTGTGGCAATCGGGGCAGTGATCGAGGTGGCGTTGTAGCTCGGCAACCTCTTCCGCTTCCAACTCGCGCGCCTCCGGGCGGGCGAAATCGAGCAACAGTCGGGCGGTTTTACAATCCATCGGTCGCCCTCCGGGGTACGCGGCCATTGGCCAATACTGAAGCGTCGGACTCGATGAGCCGAGCGCGGAGAAAAGCCTTGGCTCGCGCCAAACGAGACATCACCGTACCGATCGGCAGGTCCATCTGCTCGGCAATCTCACGATACCCAAAATCCTCAAAATAATACAGAATGATCGGCGTCCGAAACGTTTCCGGCAAATCGTTGAGCGCTTGCTGCAACCGTTCCGGATCGATCTCCGGCAAAGGGGAAGGCGTCGGCTCGGCGAGGTCGCCGATGCTTTCCAGAGAGACACAATGCTGTTGCCGGTCGGCACGGACGCGATGCAAGTAGGCGTTGCGCAAGATGCGGAACAGCCACGGTTTGGCCCGCGCCGGATCGCGGAGTTGGCCGAAATGCAGCTGCGCCTTGCAGAACGCTTCTTGCGTCAGATCCTCGGCATCGGCGGACGAGCCAGACAGGCGATAGGCATAGCGATACAGCGTGACATAATGTTCCTCAACGAGTTGCTGGATCGCCTGTGGACTGCCGGGCTTTGCCATGATGCAGGTCCCTCTGAAAAACAAGAGCCGCAGGGAGGGGGATTTATTCCCTGTTCTTTTTACTTTAGTTGTTTCCTTGCGGTTTGGCATGCGAGCCGCCCCTGTTCTTACTCTCTCCTTCGTTACGACATCAAAATTTTTTGGGAATAATTTCACGATCTGCGCATCCTACATCATAGAATGCTCGCCGCCGGGGCGAGCGATGGGAGTTTTCGCGCTGTCCAAGACACACAAAAGGAAGGATAAATTCACCATGAAGAAGCTACTCGCTTTACTCGTTATTAGCGGTTTGCTCACGATGATTACGGGCTGTCCGCCAGCCACTACTACCGCGACGAAGAAAGAAATGCCGAAGACCGGGACAACCGAAAAGAAGGAAGAAAAGAAGTCCGGCGGCGAGCCGAAGAAGGAAGAGAAGGAAGAAAAGAAGACAGAAGAAAAGAAGCCCGGCGGCGGCGAAGTGAAGAAGGAAGAAAAGAAGGAAGAACAAAAGAAGAAGTAGTCTTCTTATTCTTGGGAAATCGCCCGGCCCAGGTTTGCTGCGAGTTGGCCTCTGTCGTAGCATGGGGCGGACGGGGTAATGGCCGGCCGCAGATCGCAAGAAACCACCTTGGGAGATCCCCTGAATCGGTCATGGGGACGTAACATGTGGCGGTTGGCATAACAGCCGACCGGGGATTGAAACTGGAAAGGATGGTTACACCGTGAAGAAGCTGATCGCATTGTTCCTCGCTGTGATCTTCGTTAGCGCCAGCATCGTGGGGTGTGGTGGTGGGGAAACCAAAACCACTACCAAGACCACGCCTGCTCCTAGCGGCGGCGGCCCTGGCGGCGCTCCTGGCGGCGCTCCTGGCGGCGCCCCTGGCAGCAAGTAAACCTGGTTGCGGCTTGTTCCGCAAGCCGGGGTCAATCCATTACAAGATTCAGGGCCAGTCGTGTTCCGCACGACTGGCCTTTTTATGTTTTCCAGGGCGGATGAACCATGAAAAAACTCTTGTATGTCTTAATGGCTGTATTGTTGTTGACCTTGGCGCCGGGTTGTGGCAGCGAACGCGAGAAAGGGATGAACAGCCCCAATCAACGCAAAGATCTCCCCCGCGCTGCACCGACATCGCCGGAGGGCAAGGTGACCAGGTGACATCTCAGCCAGTCATCCCTGACCCGCCGAAAGAAGAGTATTCGCTTGCTTGCGGTGATAGGCGGCGCGGCTAGCGTCCTGGTGTTCTTCATACCAACGAGCCAACAATTCATGCCCACGGCGGCAAGCGGCATCCTCCTGGAGAGCGCTGAGCAGCCAACGATGACCAAGGTCGTCGTAACCAAGGTCGAGAAGCACTTCGCCCATTTGGCACAAGAGTTCCGGCTCGTGAGGATGCTCGGCCAGGTTGCGAACGATCTGGCGGAACTGTTTCCAGCGTGCTTCCAGGCGGCGTACTTTTTCTTCTTGTTTCTCCGCTTCAGCAATGCGCCGCTGCTGCCGATAGACCTGGGCAAGGAGCATGTTGATTTTGTAGTCGCGCGGGGCCACTCGCAAGGCGCGGCACAGGAGCATCTCGGCCTCGGCAAGCTGTCCCGCTTGAAGCTGGATCGCGCCGAGTGTGTGCAGGGCAGCTGCTTCGTGGGGATGAACGGTCAACACGTGCTCTAGCAACCGACGGGCCGCTTCACTCTCGCCCAACCCTAAACGGCAACGCGCCAGGGAAATAAGGACTTCGTTATCGTCCGGATAGCGCTCCTGGAGATATTGCCAGTGGGACAAGGCCGCAGCAGGTTGGCCGTTGTCCAAGAGGCACAGCGCCAGCCAGCGACGGGCTTGATCGTGCTCCGGATCCAAATCCAGGATGCGCTGGTAACAGGGGATGGCCTGAGCCAGGGCTTCCGCCTTTCTCCACACATCGCCACGCAACAGCAGGGCGTGGAGATTGTCCGGTTGCTGTTCCAACCAAACATCCAGGACAGCGAGAGCTTCCGGACCTCGATAGTTGCGGAGGTAGCCTTCGGCCAAAGCGGCACAGACAGCCGGTCCCCATTCCGGGCTACGGATGGCGGGCCGCAAATGAGCCTCGGCCACGGTCAAGTCACCCTGGGCAGCACGATTCAAAGTCCATTCGCGGATCAGCTCCTCGGAACCGTCAGGCACCAGCCGTTCCGCTTCGCCGAGTTGGCGTTCCGCTTCGGCTCCATCGCCGTCTTGCCGGGCGGCGCGCGCCGCCAGCAAATGAACGGAGACGCGGTTGGGCCAGAGCTTCAGACACCACGCGAGATGCTGCCGGGCCTGGCGGGCGCGGCCCTGGGCCAGGCACTTCTGGGCCTGGCGCCAATGATGCCATGCCCCCAACTGCAGAGCAGCCCAAACAACCAGGGCCAGCACGAACAGCAGCAGCATCCCGACGGGCCAACAGCGGCGGAGCCATCGTCCCGCGGTGGAAATCGCATTCATTTGAGAGAGATATTGTGTTCTTGAGGACCGTGCTTGACCGTGTAGGTCAAGCCAGATTTGTTTGGATCGGCAAATTGTTTGGGGAGTGTCACGTGGTCTCCCGGATCCACGGCGGTAGCTTTTTTGCCCAATTTCGCGGCCTCCTCCTTAGGTATCATCCCCGCCCCATATTTGGGCGGTTCAGACGCCTGAATGCCGATCTTCACGTTGCCCACAGGTACTTTGTTGACACGATAGGTACCATCTTTCTCGATTTTGCCGCGCGCTACTGCATCGCCCTGTTCGGCCATAAAGGTGATGAGGCCTCCCGGCAACGGTTTATCCTTATAAGTGACCGTGCCGGACACCGTTGCAGTGCTGCCGCCGCCGCAGCCCGACAGCAGCAGCAAGCCCGTGCCGAGCAATGCAGACATCACCCACGGCAAGCGCAGAAGTGGAAAACGGTTATTCATGATAAATGATCTCCGAATGATCTGTCCGTCCGCGCCACGACCGTAGGGGAACAGTTAGCTGCACTGCCCCCTCACGGTCGCGGCTTGGATTTGTCCGTATTATCCGAGCGCTCACCAGTCTGGTCCCAGAATATCGCCGTTCGCGGGTGTCAGAGCGTACCACCACGTGGTGGGACTCGTGCCTTGGGCGACAACGTGGACGCTGCCGTCGCCCATACTGGCCTGGATGCAGCCGGTATGGCCGGCGGTCGCCACACTACACAAGCCCTCACCGACGGGCAAAGGGTTGATCTGGAAGTAGGAAGGGCCAGGGCCGGTCGGCTGGCCGGCATTGGAAGCAGCTATCACCGAACCCCAATCTTGCCAGTAGTTGTAGCTTTCCGTACCACCCGGGGACACACAACCGGTGCCGCCTCCGGTCGCCACGGCTTCCTTCTCGGTAAAGAAAATAGTGTTCGAGGTGCCGTCGGCAATGAAGGCGGGGAAGCGGCCATAATTGGTGTTCCAGCGATCGCCCTTGAACACCTGGCCGTTGGCAGCATAGCTGGCCAGCGTGTCGCCCCACGGTCCCTGCGCCTTCCCGCCGTCTTGCGTAGGGTCAGAGGGACAAATGTAGTTCTTGACGATCAATGTCGAGGCAGGGCCCCCGTACTCAGAGTAGGTCGGCAGACTGCCATTGAACGAATCACAACTTTGACAATAACTCAAATTGTAGGCGTTGCCCTGTTCGATGTAGGGCAACAAAAGGAAAAGCGTGCCGCCTTCACCATTGTTGGCTTGGTAGGAAGAGTTAGGGTAAGTGCCAATGTTCGGCGGTATTTTGCCCTGGTTTGTATCCATCATGTTCATGCAGCCCAGGGTGATCTGCTTGAGATTGTTCTGGCACTGGCTGCGATTGGCAGCTTCGCGCACTTTTTGCACAGCCGGCAGCAACAGGCCGATCAAGATGGCGATGATGGCGATCACCACCAACAATTCGATGAGAGTGAATGCACGTTTACCCACCCCTCTATATGCCCTTGTATAGAGAGGCTTCCAGGTGAAATTTGGCATAAAATACCTCCAAAAAAGATATAACATGGAGCCGCATATCGAAACCCGTGCGGGCGACGAGTTTTTAGGATTAGGTTGAGCAAAAATGCGTCTTCGCATTCCTCAGTATACATGAATCCATCGGGGCGTCAACGAAAAGAAGAAAACGCTCTCTTTCCTCTTTTGCGCCTTGGTAATGTGCTGATAGTTCGCGACTTCTCTCCCGTTAACGTCTTCGCTCTGTCGATGAGCTGATGGACGGCATCGGGACCGTATCCGAAACGGTCAGAGCTTCGGATCGGACCAGATCATGGTTTGACCTTCCTCAAGCAATCACCGTATCGCCGCACTGGGCGCGCCAGCGCAGCCAGTGATCGACCAGCACCA
>Ga0209061_1001597_pt1 | contig 35753 bp, 30 predicted proteins | sample Coa_R1_10_FD_187157 | JGI IMG/M metagenome (GOLD analysis project Ga0209061, IMG submission 187157) | Surface soil microbial communities from Centralia Pennsylvania, which are recovering from an underground coalmine fire - Coalmine... | ecosystem: Environmental > Terrestrial > Soil >... | reverse complement strand
TGGTATCCGCTTGAAACAGGTTGGGCCCTTGCTCCTGAAAGTAACTGCGCCAAGTGGAAAGCTGGTTAGGGTGGATGCCATATTTGCGCGCCGTTTCTGCCACATTGTTGGTAGTAAACGATTCGAGTACCACCTTGAATTTAAAGGACGCTGGATGGCTCTTGAGCTGCTTTCCCATGAGATATACCTCCTTGTTGCTTCAGTATATCTCACACTTGCCCTGGTTTCCTAAATGGGGTTAGGCACCTACAGCACTCGACGCAAGGTTAATGATCCCAATTTCTGGAGATGCCAGAATGGCATTGAGAATTTCGCCCAGACTCGGAGGATGACTAATTGGTTCCTGCTTTACAATAGTAATTTCGCAAATCAGGTATTCCATTTGTGGGCTAATGAGATTCGTACTTTCCAGTGTTTGTCCTTCTGGTAAATAGGCTGAATGTTCGGACGCAAATCCTGGGCTGAGAGCCCCTTGTCCGAACATTCAGCCCAAATTTTTCTATCTCGACTCCGCGCTCGCAGCGCCGTCAACTACGTTCACGACGAAGCTGCCTCTGATAATCCTGAAAAAGGAAAGAATGAGTTGTCCCAACTACTTTCCAGGATGGGAGGAAACAAGTAAAATATCTGAGGAGAGGAGGAACGCGACTCATGACATTGCATCGAACAGACTGGATGGTGCTGCTGATCGGTGGTTCATCAGGAACTGGGAAAACCACAGTCGCTAGACAAGTGGGGTTGCGCTTTCGTGCTTCCTGGCTGCAAGTGGATGACTTGCGGCTCGCCTTTCAACGAAGTCGCATTACCTTTCCAGAGAGGACGGAAGCACTCCATTTCTTTGAGGAGACGCCTGACGTTTGGCGCCTGCCCCCAGAGCAGTTGTGTGCTGCGCTCATCGCGGTTGGGCAAACGCTCTCGCCAGCCCTTGAAGTTGTGATCGAGAATCATGTAGATACCGTTGCCCCAATTGTGATCGAAGGAGACGCTATCCTCCCCTCGCTGTTTGCTCGTCCACCAGTCCAAGACCGCGCCAGCAATGGGCAAGTTCAGGCGGTATTCCTCATAGAACCAGAGGAAGACGTTCTGCTTGCCAATATTCTCGCGCGTCGTCGAGGAACGATCAGACAGACCGAGGCAGAACTGCGCACAGAAGCGCGAGCGAAGTGGCTCTATGGACAGTGGCTTGCTGGTGAGGCTCGACGCTATGGCTTACCCGTGCTAGAAGTTCGTCCCTGGTCAACACTTGCTGAGCGTCTTGTGGCGGCAATACAGACGGGCAGGCAGTAGTTCTCGGTGAATCCAGCCAGCCCTTTGGTTCATATGTCCTCGCAGCGCAAATCTCCCTCACATCTTCAATTTCCTCTGAACGATCGACTGTTTGTTTGATCTTTGCTATGAACTCACAGCCTCTCGTGCCGCGACTCCGGCTGAAGAGAGAGTTGGCCTGCTTTCCATCAAAGTTGATCGTACGTTTTGCCTAGAGCTACCTTGAGTTGTTGCTGAAGATGACGGTTTTCGGCTTCCAGTTCCTTGATACGACGATCCTTGGCGAAAATGACCAGGTCGCGACTCGCATCCGTTTTGCCTGTTGGACGAGTGGCGCGCTCGCGTACCACCTGTTCTACTCCTTGAAGCCTCAGGGCTTCAAGGCGCTCGCGAAAATCCGGCTGACTGTAGAGATACGCTTTGCTGACACTAGCAGCCCTTGCTACGGAAGTGAAGTTGATAGCTTGTTGCTCTCGCACGAGCTTTGTAATCGCTTCATCTACCCGCTGGCGTTTTTCTTCTTTACGCCGATGCGCATGTGCAACCATTCCCGAAACGTTGCGCTCCCAGGTCTTCTCACTCATTGGTTTTCCCCTGTCGCCGCTCCTCTTGCTTCTGTTGCCATTCCTCAGCGGTGTACTCTCGTTCATACTTCTCACTTTTTGCCACGATCTGCCCTTGCTTGAGCATCGCAATCGCAGGTTGGACCCGTTCATCAAGATTTCTCTGGTTGATTTCAATCCAATAGGTGTTGTTGGCCTGTTTCCCAATCTCAATACGTTCGAGAAGCTGCTGTTCATATGCCTCTAGCGCCGGCAGATCTTCTGGCGTTAGCACATATGCTGGACAGTGGAAGCAAGGGAGTTCCGTGAATTTGCACATCAGTTTGGGAGACTTGACACAATTGCCGACAGGCAGCTTGGTATTGTGCCGATAGTCACGCACTCGCTCTGGATCAAACACTTGCTGATCAGTGAGTACAGTCAGCAACTTCTTGCCTGGGATATACTCGGGCCTCCCATCATTGAACTGAACAATTCCCTGCTGAACCGTCTTTTCCCACTGCGTACGCAGAGTCTCGTCAAGGATTTTTGCGTAGATTACGGTCATCTCCGGTGAGGCATGGGCCATCCATTGTTGCACCATGAGAAGGGACATCCCATTGTTCACCAATTCAACTGCTTTCGCGTGGCGGAAAGCGTGGAGCCGGAAATGAAAAATATTTCCAGCCTCGTCCTGAATCTGGTACTTTTCGGCAAGTCGGTCAAGAACCTCGTACAATCCTCTTGAAGCAAGTGGGTTCCCGAGCTGAAAGCGTGGGCTATTACGCATGCGTTTTGAGGCAGGAAACAGCCAGCGCTTCGGGTTTTCCTCTGGTGTGTAATGCTGCTTCACCCATTCAATTTGAGCAAGAACGACGGCAGCTATCTCTTTTGTGATAGGAATTTTGTGACCAAGTACGCGTGTTTTTTGTATGTCACCGACGAGGCTGATTTTCTCCCCCTCTTGCTCTAAGCACGTATCCCATTTGAGGAACAAGATGTCGGATATCCGCCAACCACTTGCCTGTAGAAGAGTAACAAGGGGAATGTAAAAAGGTCGGAGGTGTTGGATATGAGCATCGAGTTGACTGAGCACTGTTTGTGGAATATATTTGACCTGCCCCGATCCAGAGCGATCTACTTTTGGATAATGATCCCGCCAGATAATGCGGGTCGCGGGTTCCTTGGGTTTAATCAAATGCTCAACACGTTCAAGATAAAAGAGTAATCCCATTAAGGGCACCAAATGACTGTAAATATTCTGAGAAAGGTTTTTTACGCCTCGCTGATTTGCTGAGGCTTTGAGATACAGAATGAATGCGTCGATATCGTGGGAAGAAAGCGGGTGCAGCGTGCAAGCAGAAGGATACCGCTGTAAGAAGAAGGTGAAAAAATGTCCCAAATATCTCGCATTGTTATTCAGGGTCGTTGCAGACCTCCTTCCCACCAGTTTGAGGCGAAGGTAGTCTTTCACAGCCGAGCGAAAAACTTCTGGCACCTGCCGAAAATCGACGTAATACTTTGTGTCATGAGGAGCATAGCGAAGTCCTGGGATATTTCTCGCATCCCAACAATCACGAGCCAGCTCGGCCTCAAGCTGTTCAGGGGGTGAAAGAGCAGAAGAGCCATCTGTCAGGTCCAGAGAAGTATTTTGCATACCTTCCTCTACCTCATTGAACATGGTGTTACACACACCTGATCTTGCGTTTTCTCCCATGCAACCCGCAGCGCTGCTAAAGAGGGATGGATATAGATATCATAGGTTTGCTGGAAGGAGGCATGCCCGGCTCGCACCTGCAGGAGCTCTGGAGCCCATCCAAGTTCAGCAAGCTGAGTGAGCATCGTGTGCCTTAAGATATGCGGGGTGACGTAATGGATTCCCGTCTTTCGTCGTAATCGTCGAAAAAGTGAATCAACATCGGCATAGGTGAGTGACTGCCCCGACCGCTTCCCTCGCGACTTGAGAAAGAGATGGTCCGTTTCAATTTCAGCAGTATGGACCTTGCCGACGTAGGCCACAATCTCATCAATCAACTCGTTTGAGAGATCGATAGGGCGCGGCGAATGAACGGTTTTGATCTCTGCTCCGTTTTCGAGCGGACCGCGATCTCGAACATGGATACGATTTTCGGCGACATCAACATCCTCGACAAAAAGGGCCAGCGCTTCTCCAATTCTCATAGCAGATTCATAGAGCAACCAGACGAGCAGGCGATCACGCTGGTTCGTACAAGCGTCGAGCAGCATTTGCACTTGATCTCTTGTAATGATCTTTGGATGTTGCCGCTTCTCTTCCTTCTGTTTCAGAATATGCTTGGCAACTGGCGACCCCTTGGTCAGATGATGAAGGAACGATTTGTAACGACGAGTACGAGCTGGCAAGTAGGTTGTGGTTTTGTCCTTCATATTGAAGGAGATCGTTTCCATTCTCCAATGGTAGTCGTAGAAGCCGGTAAGCACGCTAAGGGCGTGGTTGATCGTCCGATTTGAGCGCGCTTGGGGAACAGGATGAGCAGGGAGTACTTTCAGCGATTTCGTAGGGAGCTTGAGCCACAGGACAAACCGCGAGAGATCATCCAGTGTAACTTGCTGCCAGTCGAGCTGCTCTCGCATCAAGAATTCCCAGTAGAGCCGGAGCATCGTGGCGTAGGAACGAAGTGTATGGCGAGCAGAACCAATTCGATCCAAATACTTCAGATAATGTGCAATGGGTTCCACGAGGGTTCCCGTCTCATCAATGACCACATAGCGTTGCAGGTGCTCTTGCGTGAGAACCTCTACTACACGCATCCCACTTCCTCCTCATGTCTAGCCAAATATCCCTCTTTCTATTAGTATACTTTTGCTACTAAATCATGTTTATCGAGATAGTTTGTAAACGACGTATCTCTAAAAAACTTTTGCGATACGTCGTTTACGTTCTGGCTACTCTAAAAAAGGAGTCGAGATAGAAAACAATGGCCTGAATGTTCGGATTCATTTCGGATTGGGAGAATCTGGTTCCTTTGGAGGGCGCTTTTTCCTTCCTCGCTTTTCGCGCTTTTCGCCGTTTGACTTCAGTTCCTCCGGCTCTTCTGCGGATGTCTGTTTTTCGCTCTCATCATCATTTTTCAGATGGTGTGCATCAATCACCTGGATGGTGTCACGGCGAACGGTCAGTTGCTCAGCCGCAGCTTCGAGATGCTGAGAACTCACATCGACCTCTCCTTTTGCATACGACCACTGAAGTGCCGTCGTGACGAGCTTCATCACATGGTCCATGAGCACACGTCCGCTTTTTTGAGGATCGAGGACGGGGTGCGTGAGCCAGGTATACACGCTTCCCGTCCACTGCTGCAAATTCAAGGCGGGAAATGATGGGCGATAAATGTGCTCCAGAGAGAGGAGAATATCGCGCACTTCCCCCTCAGTATGGCTGGCAACCCGACAATAGGGGCGAAGGGCATCTAATCGTCGCCGAAATTGCATCCACATGGTCTCGGGCTGGTCAAAGACATCTTTGAGTGGAATCGAGGCTCCACGTCCTGCTGTCACCAGACACAATCCGAGAGGATGAGAAGGGAAAGAGAGGAAGAGTTGATCCGTCAACTCCTTTAAGAAAATCAGATGAGGCATGGAAAGGTCATGGGCATCATCAATGATGAGACACTCCACGCCATATTGACCCAACAATTCAAAGAGCAGATATTTGCGTTCACCCCAGTGCCCTCGCGTTCTCAGCCCTAAGGCGCTCAACAGGTGATTGCCCAACGCAGCCTCGCGAGGATCATTTTTAGGTGCGGTTACGGCCAGAATCGGATAGCGTCGTCCTCCAATCATCCCTGCCTGACGACAGGCTTCATCCCGCAGATCGCAGATTCCCATCGTCTTGCCACTCCCAGGCTCTGCAACAATCACATGCCAACTCCGTTCTCGCCAGGACTCTTGTAAAAGACCCTGGAAACGATGCTCAAAGGGGGTCTCGATAAAGCCATCGAAGAGAGGCAGTTTGCGAGAACTCATCGATCCACCTCCGCGCTCCGATAACGGATCGGGAGGATCTGTCCTCCTGGTGCTCTCCCCAAGTCGGGCCTCGCTTTGGGCACCTGAAGGCTTTCGCGTTCGGGCGGAGCAAAGGTTTTGAGCGTCTCTAACACTGAAGAGGGGTGAATCTCCTCACGCTGTCGATCAAACTGTCGCGCCTTTTCCTGCTTGCGAATTGCCTGGCGTCGCTGCTTTTTCGTGGCCGCGATCTCTTCCTGGATGCCTGCCCGAACCTCGGCGGAAGCTGAAGCTGTGGTCCTGGCGCGCGCTGCATCGGCGCTCCGCATGACTTTCGCCTCCCATTCGCTGATGCGCTGGCCCATGAAGGCAGGGCAGTAGGCTTCGCCCACATAACTGCCGTCCACAAACAGATAAATGACCGAAATATCCCGCCTGTCGTAGTAAATCTCGAATTCCCGGTCAGCGAGTCGATTGAGCAAGCCTGGACAGATATACCAGTTGCCCTGGAAGGAAAGACGTGAGCGATCATGGACGTGATACCCATGACTCCTGACTTTGCGGTTTTGCGCCTTCATGAGCAAGAGTTTAAGGTCATCTGGGGCACCCAGGTACTGAGGCACGCCCGTCTGGCGCACCGCCTCGCGCCCTTTGCACATCGCGTTTTTGCCGACGTAATCCATCCCAACTCTGCTGGTAGTCATCAACAATCGCTCGGATGAAGTAGCGTTCTAATTCCTCCAGCGTCATTCCTCCGGCCTCTGCCGCGACTTCCGCATCATGGGTTCCAAAGCTGGTGTTGGGGAGCCGCCGCTCAAAACGCTGCGTCATCCAGCGGAAAATGGCCTCGACGGTCCCTTTTGCCGATGGGCAATACGGAGGGGCTTGCTCAGTAATGATCCCCAACCGATCAACAAGTACCTGGCGGGCACGCTCGGAGGTAAAAATTTTGCCCCGGTCGTGAAAGATCGTCGCCGGTTTCCCAGAGCAGGGCCAATTGTGCTGGCACTCTGCCTGGAGAACCAGGCGGTCTTTGGGCTCCAGGGCCATTTTTAACAAGCGCATATAGTCTTCTTCAGAAAGTGGTCCCAGAGCGATGACCGCACTCATGATCGCGGCAGTCTTGACGCACACCAGCACGGCAGCGTGGACGCGGCTGGCCACCGGAATCCCATCTTTGGTGACCACGTAGAGTTCCATGCTGTGTTCATCGACTTGAGCCAGTTGGGCGGGGGCGGGGATGGAGAGGGCAAAGGAAAAGGGCGACTGCCTCTCGCGTCGAGATCCTTTTTCTCCACCCCTCTCCTTTTGCACTCTGGGTTCTCGTTTAAGGACATCGATATATTTCCTCACCTGGTCATAGGTTGGAAGCAGGATAGCCGTTCCTGTTTCGGCTCGTAAGCGGGAAGCAACGTGCTTGAGTTCGACATGCTCAGCAATAGCGCGCATCGAGAGTTTCGTTGGGCGGCTGTACAGGAGGCGAATCGCTTGTTGAAAAGCAGGATGCATGTTTCGTTCTCGATGGTACGTGGCGTGCGGAACACAGGCTACTTGCCCAAATTCGACGGTACGATGGACAAGTCGGCTAAGCGTCGAGCGGCCCATACCCGCCGCTGTTGCCGCTTCGCGCAGGGGTGTTCCGTTCAAGACCGCTTCTACCGCACGCACATTCCGCAGAAAATGGTCCCGTTGCTTTTCATCCAGGGAAGAGTCATCAAAGGTAGAAAGCCTATCAGTCGGCTTCTCAGCTGGCTCTTCCTCCCCATCGATCGGCAGGGTGAGGGGCGAAGCCAGGTCGTCGTTGCTTTCCAGCACACTGGGGAGCGGATCAGGAAGAATCGGAGGGAAGTCAGGAGCCAGGCAGATTAAGGGAGTGAGCCGGGTCAATTGGATCTGTGCCAGATCAACCAGAAGGTGTCCGCCAGCGGCAGCATCGGCACACATTTTCCAGACCGCCGCCTCTTTTTCGGCTGGCGACCAGCGTTCTCCCAGGCGCTCAACGACTTCCTGGACACAAGCCGCTTCACCATAGGGCCAGACCACTCGGAGCGCTTCTGCCAGCTCTGGAAAAGACGGAAAAGGTTGCCGTCGAGCATGTAAAAAGACGAGATTAGCATGTCGTTGAGGGAGTAAGGTGGCTTCGGTGCCAATCCAATAGACCCCGCCGAGCGTCGCCACAACCTTGCGTGCAGCCTCTGCCTTCGCTTGATTGCGTGCTCGGCGCTTGTCTTGCTCCATCCCCGCTTCTGCAATCAGGAATGAGCCGTCCTGGAGTTGGCCGATGGTGTCTGGCAGATAGACATGGGCATTTCCATCAAACAGGTAGTCAATGGCAAAAGGTACCGCCTGGGGAGTTGGTACCTGGTACGTCGAAGCAAAGGTGGCGCTGATATCACCACGTCCATACCAGATGACCTGAGGCTGATACTCCAAATACAGGAGTAATCGCTCCTCCATCAGACTACAAAAAGGCTGTCGGGTGGGTTTTTGGCCCCCCATCTTCCAACTGGGAATCCAGCCAGAAATGCTCTCGCCAGCAATTTTGAAGAGATCGATGCCGCGAATTCCGCTCTGAGACATGAGAAGCTCCTTGCATCCATGAATTTCCATCTCTACAGAACAGTGTACTCGCGCTACAAGCTCATCTGATGGCTCTTTTGTGAACCTGTCCAAGTATTGGGTCTGATTTCCGATGATTAGCTCTGATTTGTCCGAAGATTCGGACTATTTACCACTTCGCGCAGAGAGAGTTGGTAATTTAACTGAAGGGTGGACCGATTTTGCACTGAAGGATGGGAACTTTCTCTGAATCATGGGAAATTGATGCCTCATCACCTGGGGAATCTGCTCCACATCTGGTATACTGGAATCGAGCATTGTCAATGATACGCCTTTCTCTCAAGCGACGTGCAGAGAAGCAAGCACTGCTCAAGCAGAAGAGCGGAGACAGGAGGGGGCAATGGCCCGCGTGGAACGGATTTTGATTGTGGGCGGAGGCATCGCTGGACTCACCCTGGCCACGGCTCTGCACCAGCAGAGGTTGGGGGCAGAGTTGGTGGAGCGCAGCCCCATCTGGCAGGTCACCGGGGCCGGCATTGCGGTGCAGCCGAACGGCATCCGCGTGCTGCGCGCGCTCGGGCTGGGCAGTGCCATTGAGCACGTCGGGACGGTGATCCGCTCCTGGGACTTTTGTGACCAGCAGGGAGAGGTGCTCTGCGAGACCGACCTGCAAGCGCTGTGGGGGGAGGTGGGACCCTTCGTCGGCGTCGCACGCCCCCAACTGCAGCAGGTGCTACTCGCTGGAGCCGCTGACATCTCGTCCCGGTTGGGCACCTCCGTCCTCTCATTGACCCAGGACGAGCAGCGGGTCCGGGTCGAGTTCAGCGATGGCGACACCCGAGACTACGATCTGGTGGTAGGTGCCGATGGCATTGCTTCGACTGTGCGCCGACTTACCCTGGGTGTGGAAAAACCGGTCTACGCCGGGCAAATGACCTGGAGGAGCCTGGCGCCCATCCGCCCGCGCAGCTTGACAAAGTTACAATTTCTGCTGGGCGAAGGATGCTTCTTTGGGCTCTGCCCTGTGGGCAACGGGCACACGTACGGTTTTGGGAACGTGACCGTGCTGCGCTTCCATGACGCGGTTCAGGGTCGGCTGGCACGCCTGCGCGAGCGCTTTGCCGCCTTCGGAGGAATCGTCCAGGACTATCTTGCGGCGCTTTCGTCTGACGAGCAAATCCACTGCTCGGCCGTGGAGTGGGTGGACCACGTGGCATGGTATACCGGTCGCGTGGTGCTCGTTGGCGACGCCGCCCACGCAAGCTCGCCCATGATGGGTCAGGGGGGCTGCATGGCCATGGAAGATGCCTGTGTACTGGCCGAGATCCTGCGCGACGCCTCCAGCATCGAGAGCGCCCTGGATACCTACGTCGCCAGACGCAGACCGCGAGTCGAGTGGGTGCAGCAACACAGCCGTGCTGTGGCCGAGAGCTTTGGCCTGCCACCTGCCGTGCGCAACGCGGCTTTGCGCGAGCAGGGAAATCAAGGCATGTATGACCGCTTCGGACCACTTGTCCCAAGTCCGTAACTGGTCGAGGACTGGACGTTCTGGCGATGTCTTTCGCGTTCCCAGTCTTGATGAAAGCTGAGCTTATCTCTCTCATCTGTTTCAATCTTTGATCTTATCCATCAGAAGGTGTGGATAAGACGTAAATTGCAGGAGCCAATTTACAAAGGAGTGAGAGCAGAAATCCCGTAGGAAGGGGTTTGGCCTGAATGATCAACGCTGATTCCCATGATTCAGAGCGAATTCCCACCCTTGCGTTCAAAATCGGTCAGCCTTTCGATTAAATTACCAAGAGCGCAGCAGGCGTCGTGGGAGCCACGGAAAGCACCGCGAGGATTCGCTTCGGCGCAAGACACGAGCAGAAGGACGCGAGCAGAAGCGTTCTGACGAGGAGGAACCAGATGGAGACCTCCAGAACAGACCCGTAGGGAATCTTGAAGAGGACACAAGCGAAGGAGATCAGTATGAGCAAGGACACCCAGACACACTCCGACTATTTGTTTGCGCAGGGCACCGACGAAACCCGACGATTGAAACGCCAGGCTGACTTTCTCAGCCGCTTCACCCGTTCCCTGCTGGATTCGGCAGGCCTTACCTCCGGCATGAAGGTGCTGGATGTGGGTACAGGCATCGGCGATGTCGCCTTCATGGTTGCCGAGCGAGTCGGCCCGCAGGGAACGGTCACAGGCGTTGACCTGAATCCGGCGATGATCGACTTTGCCAGACAACGCGCCCAGGCCACCGGTATCACCAACGTGGCGTTTCTGCAGGGAGATGTCTCGCAGATGGCACTGGACGACCAGTTCGATGCCGTCGTCGGTCGTTTAATCTTGGTGTATATCCAAGACCGAGCGGCGCTGCTGCGACGACTCAGCCAGCAGCTCAGACCCGGCGGCATGGTCGCCTTTCAGGAACTCGACCTCACGCTCGGGGGTACCACGCTGCCGCACGCCCCGGTCTTTGAGCAGGCGGTAAAAAGGATCAAGGAGGTCTTTGGGCGCGCAGGACTCGATACGGAGGGCATGAACCTGTTTCGCCTGTTTCTGGAGGCTGGCTTGCCCGCGCCAGAGATGGAGTTGATCACCACCGTCGGCGGGCCAGACTGGGCAGGCCATGAGCAGGTCGCCGATGTCACCAGTGCCCTGCTGCCGCTCATGGTCAAATTCGGGGTTGCCACCGAGGAAGAGGTGCAGGTCAAGACCCTGGAGAAGCGGCTGCGCGAAGAAGCCGCACGGCTGCAAAGTGTTTCCATGGCCCTTGGCCTGATGAATGTCTGGACCCGCGTAGTGGGATCAATTCCCTAGTGGGTCACTTGCCAAGTGCGATGGGAATGTGAGAAGCTGAACGAAAACGCCTGGAAGGAGAGCAACCATGTCGCGTTCAGCATCGGAGCCGTTGAGAGCGTTGACCGAAGAGGAACAAAAGGAATTGCAACGTGTGAGCCGAGCATCAAGTGAGTCACGAATCCGCCATCAGAGAGCTGTTGCCCTGTTGACCATAGCCGAGGGAAAAAGCTTAAGCCAGGCAGCACGGCTCGTCGGCTGGAAAAGTCACGATCTGGTCACGAAGGTGACCAGACGGTTTAACTGCATGGGACTGGCGGCCCTGGACGATTTGCCCAGGCCGGGAGTTCCTCACCAGTATGAAGCAGCACAACGGGCACGGATTCTGCAAGAAGCCCGTCGCCAGCCAGACCGCAAGGAAGATGCGACGGCCACGTGGTCGCTAATGCTCTTACGACGGGCTCTGCGTACGGCTCCGGATGGCTTGCCTAAGGTGAGTACCTTTACCATTCTGCATACCTTGCATGAAGCCGGGTACAGCTGGCAGAAGACCCGAACCTGGTGTCATACCGGCAGGACGCTCAAGAAAGGCAAGGATGGGACAGTCTACCAAAGTGAGGACCCTTACACCCAGCAAAAACAAACCGTGATTGAGCGAGCCTATGTGCTGGCCGAGCATCTGGGATTGCCTTTGTGGTGTGAAGATGAAGCCGGTCCTTTTCAAACCATTCCTCACCCTGGCTCCAGCTTTCAGCCAAAGGGGGAGCCAGCGCGACAGGATCATCAATATATTCGTGGCAACACGTGCAAATTGCTCACCTTGTTTCGCCCGGCGACTGGCGAACTGCGAGCTGAACCCGTTGATGCCAGTCCCAACGCCATCTTGCATCCCTGGCTCAAAAGGGAACTGGAGGCTATTCTCAAACACTGTCCTGCTGCCCCAGAAGTCGTTGCAGAAGGACGCTACTGGCGAGATTGGGATCCGTTTCCGGCTGCCGAGCAACTGGATCGCTTCAACCCTCCCTTGCGCATGTTGCTCTTTTGGATAATCTGGCCGGACATTCTAGTCGCGATTTCGTGAGCTGGTGCCATGAACGCGGCATTGGACTCTTGTATACGCCTTGTGCCGGCTCCTGGCTCAACATGGCCGAATCGGTGCAGCGCATCATCATTCGCCGAGCGTTGGAGGGACATCATGTCTACGATGTGGAGATTCTCAAAGACTGGCTTCGTGACACTATCGAGGGCTGGAATCGCCATCCGACGCCTTTCATCTGGGGAGGCAAACGCCATGCTCGCCGCGACCGCGCCTACGCCCGTCGGCATCGGCAAGGAGGATCAGGAGCGACCACTCAGTATATTGTGCCGCGCCGCATTCGTTCCGTACGCTATTACCAGCATATCGGCAATGCCATCGGAGATGGCAAGTGACCCACTAGGAGAGAATGCCATGGTAGAGACTATCCGTAAGTTTGATCTCAATATCGAGCGCGTGCTGGAGCATTGGACCGTTGCGCATGCTTTGCGCGAGGTCATTGCGAATGCATTGGACGAGGCTGCGCTTTCCGGGACGGCAGACCCGTCTATCTACAAAGATGAGCAGCAGGTATGGCATATCAAGGATAGTGGTCGGGGATTGCGCTATACCCATCTAACACAGAAAGAGGATAAAGAGAAGCTACGCCATCCCGAGCTGGTCATCGGCAAGTTTGGGGTAGGCCTCAAGGATGCTCTGGCAACGTTCGATCGACACGGCATCACGGTCCAGATCCTCTCGCCGCATGGAGATATTGCTGTTGGCGCGGCTCCTAAACATGGGTTTGACGATCTCAAAACGCTGCACGCGCTGATTCGGCCTCCTTCCGACGCGCAGCGAATCGGCACCGAGTTTCTCCTGACCGGGATCAAAGATGAGGAGATGGCGCAGGCCAAAGATTTCTTCCTTCAGTACAGCTCTGATGAAGTGATTGCGAAGACGGCTTACGGTGCTATTTTACGGCACGTCGGGAAGAAACGGAAAGCGCGCATTTATGTGAACGGTCTGTGCGTCGCCGAAGAGGAACGTTTTCTTTTCTCCTATAACATCACATCGCTCACCGCGCCGTTGCGGAAAGCTCTCAATCGTGAGCGCACCAATGTGGGGCGCGGTGCGTATACCGATCGCGTGAAGGCAATTCTGCTCGCTTGCGCCGATGCGACCGTGGCCGATGCCTTAGCACAAGATTTGCAAAACCTGGAGCGTGGTACTGCTCATGATGAACTGCAATGGCTCGATGTCCAACTCCACGCCTGCCGGATTCTCAACGCTATAGGGCGAGTAGTGTTTGTCACGACCGAGCAGCTACTGCTCGGTGGGTCGCTAATTACTCATGCACAACAGGATGGGTATCGTATTGTGGTTATCCCCTCTACGCTTGCCTCCAAGCTACCCACCTTGCAAGATATCAACGGGCAGCAGGTGCGTACCCTGGACATCTACCGCCGGGAATGGAATGACAGCTTTCAATTCACTTTTATCTCGCCCGATCAGCTTACTCCTGAAGAGCGCGCTATCTACGATCTCTCCAGACCGATCATGCGCTTGCTCACTCCCCGTATTACTCGGGTAAAAGCGGTGCTGGTCTCCGAGACGATGCGCCTGAATCGTTATGATAATAATGAAGCCGTGGGCGTCTGGGAAGAAGAGCAACAGCGTATTGTCATCAAGCGGAGCCAATTGCAGAGAAAAGATCTCTATGCTGCAACCTTGCTCCACGAGTACACTCATGCGTTGAGCAATGCAGACGATGAGACGCTGACATTTGAGGAAGGTCTGACCCGAGCGATTGGAGTGCTGGCGGGCCGCCTAATCGATCTGCAGCATGAGCAGCCGCACCCGGAACAGATGCACGGCTTTGAGGTTAAATGAACTTTGTGGTGAAAAGAATTTGAGGAGGACAGTAATGGATTACATGTTTTATGGCAAAGTCACTGCTTTTAAGCGAACGAATACGACAACAGTCTCACTACAGATCAATTGCGAACCCGATGAGACCCTTGATCTATACGAATTGTCTCCTGATGCTTCACAACGGCTAGTATATAGTTCGCTGCTCTCGGAACGTCATGCAGATCACGTTACGGCTCAGTTCGAGGTACTGAATGATCGTTTGTTCTTGTTCATCATTGCAGGACAAAGCAATGATGGGCCCTTCCCATTTGAGGTGACCTATGCGGTTTATAATGGTGAAGTGATCCCTCTGCCTGAAAACAACATAGTGTATCTGGCGGGAGCTACTTACGTATGTCCCGACGGTAGGCGGGAAATTCAGAGGTGAAGCCAGCGACATTGTTAGCAGATAGCAGACGCCTCATGGTAATTGCCTTCATCTTCGCCGTCGGTACCAAAACAGAGGACGCTATATAGCCTGTCGGTGTTTTCCTGACGTTATCTCGACTTGGTTTTTGCGACGACAACAACGTATACGACGTAGAATTTTGATACCTTCTGAACGTTAACGTTAAGACGTTTAAATGACGTTTGCTCCCCTCTATAAGGAGGGCTGCAAGTAATTCATTTGAGGAAAATGGAACAGATGTCTCGTCCAAAACGAGAGCAAGTCATTCCGTGATCGCATTGCCAGACTGGCTTTCGCTTAAAACTGGCGCCAGTAATTCCGCACTCGCACAACTGCTTGTGCGCCCGGACTTTCGGCGGCTCGCCTTGACAGCAAGCAACCCCTTTTGCAGAGTATCAGCAAAGATTCCCTCACTCAACAAAAGGAGTCTCTGTCATGATACCGACCTCTGTCCATTTTGACCAGTCCGTCATGACCACTCTGCTCGAACATGACCCGCTGGTGGCCGACTATCGCGCTTTCTTTGCCCTCTTCGATTGGACCCTCGTTGACGAGTGGCAAGCTCAGCGTTCGGGTCGAGGGCGACCGGCTCACCCCGAAAGCGCCTACCTCAAAGCCTTTCTCATCCGTATCAAGGAAGGCTTGCGCTACAGTAGCGATCTGCGCCGCTTTCTGCTGCATCATCCCCTGCTCGTCATCGAACTGGGCTTCCACCTGCATCTGGATGCCAGCGCCCCTTACGGCTTCGATGTCGAGAAGACCCTGCCCTCGCGCTACTGGCTGGGTGAGAAGCTGGCGAGCCTGGATCGCGGCTTGCTCACCGACCTGCTGGCCGCCACCGTGCGCGACTTGAAGGAAGAAATTCCCGGCCTGGGTGAGACGCTGGTCGTCGATGTCAAGCACATCTACGCCTGGGTGGCCGAGAATAACCCGCGTGTCTACGTCAAAGGCCCCTACAACGTCACGCATATCCCCAAAGGCGACCCGGACTCTCGGCTCGGCATCAAGAAGAGCAGCAATCAAGAGCAGCCCGACGGCAGCACGAAGGAGAGAAAGGAAGGACTCTTCGGCTCTGGCTCCGGGGTGGCTGTTTCGACCGATCCCGTCTACGGCGATGTCGTCCACGCTGAATACACCCTGCCCTTCAATGCCGCCGATGTCAGCTACTACCGCACGCTCTTTGACCACAGCGTGCTGGCCCTGGGCCACTACCCCACCCATGTCGCCGCCGATGCCGCCTACGACTTCTGGTATGTCTACCAGACCATCGCCGCCACCGGTGCCGGCATCGCGGCCATTGCTGCCAACGATCACGGGCAAGAGCGCGTGCGCCGTGAGCCAGATGGCACCCCGTACTGCTCCAAAGGCTTGCTCATGGCTCCCAGTTACCGCTTCCGTCATACGCGAGGCTATCAAGCTCAACGTTTCCGCTGCCCCTTGCTCTTTCCTGAGAAGAGCGGACAAAGCTGTGACCACGAGCAGTTTCTCAAGGGCAAAGGCTGCGTCAAGGATGTCAACATGGAGAAAGGTGGCATCATGCGCTCGCGCATGGAGCGCCACACTCCCCTCTACCAGGCCGTCTACCGCCAGCGCACCGCTGCCGAGCGCATCAACAGCCAGGCCAAAGAGTTAGGTATCGAACGGCCCAAAGTGCGCAACCTCCGCTCCGTGCGCAATCTCAATACCCTCATCTATGTAGTGATTAATGTGCGAGCTTTAGCCAGAGCCAAAGCGATCAACGCTGCACTGCTTTCCACTGCCAATGGAGGTCGATAAATGAGTTACTTGCACCCCTCGCAAACGGGAACCTCGGCCTTTAGCCTGCGCCGACCAACCGCCCGACGGCAGGCATGATGGCTGTTTCAATCCCGCAAACGGGAACCTCGGCCTTTAGCCCGTATCCGGCACTGGTCAGTGCTGAAACTTTCCCTAAGTTTCAATCCCGCAAACGGGAACCTCGGCCTTTAGCCGGAGATCAGCCGGATGGCACTAGGTTCTGTGGTCAAGTTTCAATCCCGCAAACGGGAACCTCGGCCTTTAGCATACCCTGGACGACGCAAAGAGAGATGACGTGATTTGGTTTCAATCCCGCAAACGGGAACCTCGGCCTTTAGCCGACGTGATGCTAGTATAGCATGAGAAGCGGGATGAATCAAGGGTTTGCGAGAGGCTCTTTTTTTGGGGAGGATTCATGGGGGAGAATAGCTCTGCCGTTACGTGAAACTCCTGCTGGACGCCCTTCTGGAGGGATGCGAGAGGCTACGCTCAGCGGTGGCGTCACTGCGCCTCTCGCGGCTGCGCTGAGACGATGAAGAGCATCTCATCCTTTGGCGGGGGATCACCGATGGTCTCGACTCTCGCTACGCAGGTGGCGCACAGGGGGGAGAAACGCACACTGTCTTCGGTGTTGAGAAGGTATTCGCTCAGCTTTGACTGCAAAAGGATCAAGCCCTTTCGCGTGAGGAAGCATTCGAAGAACGAATACTGCGTCCACTTGCCGAAGCCGGTGAGAAGCTGATGGACCCTGCTACGGCGGCGATCATCAGGGATGTCGTAAGCGACGACGTAACACGTGATCTGCGAACGATTCCCCCTCCTGTCTCTCCCGTCTCTCTGCTCTCTCTTACTCCTCATGATTTTCTCCTGGCGAATACGCATCGGGGGAGAGGCATCGATCTCGCCGGTCAGGTACTTGCCTCACAGCCTGGCCTGGAGTTCAATGCCGCGCAGGTAGCTGGTTTTGTAGGGAAACACGCGCTATCGATTGTGATCAGGCCGCGCCGATCTTCGACTTCCCAGAGGTGATCGACCGCATGCCTTCCTTGCCCGTCCTCCCCGTTGTCCGGCGGCGATGGTCGCACCCGTAAAACTGAGCATGAGTGCGGCCTGCCAGGCGGACGGATGGCGACTATCGGGCATGGTTCCCTTCCTGTTCACCTCTTGTCGATCGTGATCTCCTTCTCACTGCCGTTGATGGCGAACATCGAGCGGGGTTCCCTTCCTCTTCACCCTGTCTCTCTCCTGCCTGCCTGACTCTAGAGTGACGTGATCCGATCCAGGTTGCGACGCCGGGCGCACCACCGAGAGCAGTTTGACCCCGATCTGGTCGCCCTACCACTGATACTTGGGGTTTGCCCATGGTTGGAACAGAAAGTCGGAATAGGAAACTAGCCCAAAAGAGCCATGGTTCTCTCAAAGGCATCTTAGAAAAGCTCTTCAGACGAGGAGGAGGGTTGCCGAAGCGGGCGATGGTGGCCCTGGGCGACGCTTTCCGGGAGAGTGAAGTGGTATTTGCCTTGCACATTGATATGTTGGAAACGCAGCGGAGCTAAGTGTTCCATATCTTCTTGTCTCACCTCTTGCCCGCTGCGCTGCCGCTCGTCGAGGGCATCCTGCATATACCAGGTATTCCAGAGCACGATCATATTCACGACCAGCCCCAGCACTCCCAGTTGATCCTCCTGCCCCTGGCGATATCGCTGACGCAGCTCACCGCGCTGGCCATGAAACACATGGCGAGCGACGCCGTGCCGTCCCTCACCACGATTCAATTGCGTTTGAATGCGCCGCCGATAGTATTCGTCGTCAAGAAAGTTGAGCATGTGAAGCGTTTTCGGAATCCGGCCCAGCTCGGCAATGGCTCGCCCTAGGGTCGTGGGGTGTCCTCCGCGCTGCAAGGCCTGCACCAGCGTCGAGGCATGGACCGTTCCCACTTTGAGCGATCCGGCCACGCGCAAGATATCATCCCAGTTGGTCGTGATCAGATTGGTATTGATCCGGTGTCGCGCCAGGCCGTTTAAGGGACCATAATCGGCATCTGGGTCGATGCGCCAGAAGCGGGCATCTTTCAACTCGGCGAGCCTGGGACTGAACTGGTAGCCCAGACTCCAGAACAAGCCGAACATGAGGTCACTATACGACCCGGAGTCACTCATAATCTCCGTGGGAGTCAGGCCGCTTTCTTGTTCGAGCAGGGCTTCCAGCACATAGACTGAATCACGTATTGTGCCGGGGATGACCAGCCCACCCAGCCCGGTAAATTGGTCGCTCGTGTAGTTAAGATAGGTCACTCCGCGCCCTTGCCCGAAATAGCGCGGGTTTGGACCAGTATTTATCGACCGCACCGGAACCACAAAGCGCAGGCCGTCTACCGAGGCTACGTAGCCTCCACCCCAAATTTGTGCCAACGGAATATCCCGTTGCGCCTGGACCAGGCAGGCATTGGCGCGCGTGATGGTCTCCGCTCGCAGGAAATAGTGCCGCACCCAGGACAAGCGGTCACGGGTGAGGGCTGGCATCTCGGGATGGATGACCGGTGTCAGGCCAATATTGCACGCTTCCCCCAGCAGGACCGCGCTTAGCGAAAGCGGTAAATCCTCCACATAGGCATTGCTATCACTGACATGGGTAAATTGAGACAGGAACCCGGTATGCTGCGCCACTTCCAGAATCACTTCTGGCAAATCGATGAGCGGCAGACTCGCCCCGATCGATGCACGCAGGAGGCGCAAGCTCTCTGGTTCAGCCACTCGCTCGAGGCGTTCCAGGTTGGGGACGTCTACCCCATCCTGCTGCTCGATCTGGAGGGCTGTGTTGGTGGGCAGATGGGCAGCCACGCGTTGGTACGCTTCCTCGACTTGCTGTCCAAGCTGCTCTAACGCTCGCGAGGCAGACATCTCTCGCCCTAACGTCTGACAGATCTGCGCTCGAATCCCCTCCCATTGCTCCGGTTGCAGTAACTTGGCTCGCGCATCCCCCCAGCGTTCACTGGGCTCCACATACATATCATGACGACGTAATGCCTCGTGGAGCCGTTCGACGACACAGACGGTGTACGCCGGGCGATCCACACGGGGTGTTCGTTGCCCATCTTCCGCTGAGGTGCTACGCGGCAGCACATAGCGTTGCCAGGAGCGCGGGATCACTGCGCGCGGTGCGGCTTGCAGGGAGGCTCGCGGCCGTCCCTCCATGCGCTGCAAGAATTGGACGGCGTGCAGCGTCGGTCTGCCGCTTGGCGTCGACTCAAATTCCAGGGTCCGCCAAAATGTGGGGAGAAAGCGACGCATCGTCAGATAGCGACCCAAGAGTTCCTGGGCATAGGTGTCATCGGGTGGGCGTGTCAGTTCCCCAATCGTCGTGACGGCTGCCTGCAAGTGCTCCACCGGCACACGGGCATAAATGCGCTCGCGCAGGGTGGTGGGGTCTTGCGTCTCATCGAGGACGACCTGGCAGGCTTCCGAGAGCACCTGCGCGGCGGCATCCAGGTCATGGATGGTGCGCAAGCGGGCTTGTTGCCCTTCCCGTGTCGCCTGCGAGGAGGCCGTCCGCATGAGGACATCAAAGAGGTCTAAGGCATCATCATGCACCACGGCCAGGTAGGTGTGGGCGAAGGCCAGCAAGGTGGCGATCCGGTGATCGTCTGCGAGTTGGCGCAAGTTGTGAACGAAAGCTGTGGCGGCATGGCGTGCCAGGACTTTCAGGCGTCCTCTCGGAACGAAGGAGAGGTCCACATGTTCCATCTCAAACAGGCGGATAGCATCGACGCGGTGCAGCGCCTGCACGAGCGCGGGACCGCTCACCCGCGTCGGTGCGCGACGCAGGCGATCCAAGGGGGTCTGCCGTTCTCCTTCGGGTACCACCAGTAACGTTTCCAACAGCGCACGTTGTGGCGGCGTCGGAAGCTGGGCAAGGAGTTGCCAGAGGCGCGTGGTCGCATGTTCGCGCACACTGGACACCGCTCGCTCCAACACACTGACTCCTGGGAGTAAGACTTTGCGGTCAATGAGATGGGCCATCGCCAGGTCAAAGAGCACCGTGAGGCGCTCCTCGCTCCACCAGGCGCGCGTGTAGAGCCAGCGCAGAAAGCGAAAGTGTGCTGGCTGAGAAGCAAAGTCCTGGTAGCCATACTCCTGCATGATCTCGTGGACATGATCGTAGCGCATCTGGCCCTCGAGATAGCGGGAGAGGACCGTCGGATCGGCAATGTTGAGCTGGGAAGCCAGCGTCAGGATGACGCTGTGAGGAACGTCGGTCGGATCGGACAGGAACGTCCCCAAAAACCGAACCGTACAGAGCTGGAGGGCAAAGCCCAGGCGCGTGTGATCGTGACGACGAGGTTCCAACAGCGCGCGGTCTCGGTCATCGAGATGAAAGTAGAGCGCCAGTTGTTCTGGGGATGGCTCTCCCACATAGCAGCCATACCGGCTTCGTTGCTCAGCCGTTAAAAACGCAACGGGCACTGGTTCTTTCCTTTTCTCCAGGTTCTCACAGATAATCTGTACATTTCTATGGATTTCTGCTAAGATACCTTTGCAGAAATAAAGCGGTCAAGAACATAGGACTTTTTTCTGCTAAGGCGCGAAATATCCTTCATAAGGTATTTCTGCTAAGGTTATTTCGTGTATGAGGTGTGCATGAAACGGCGAGCGAATCCTCAGCTCTCTTCTGCTGGCGAATGTGCATTAGCTCTGTATGAACAGACCATACGTTCGCAGGAAGATCTCACTCCTGCCTCTGTGCGGAACTATCTGAGCGATGTTCGCCATTTCATCGCATGGTACGAAGCACGCGAGGCCGAACGAGCAGGCGATGATCTGAAGCGGAGGGATTTTGACGTGCAGGCTATCACCACTCCAACGCTCACCAACTACCGCACGTATCTCCAAACGACCCAAAGACAAAAGCCCGCCTCCGTGAACCGCTCGCTCATCAGTTTGAAACGCTACTTCGGCTGGGCAATCCGCACCCACTTCATAACCTATGATCCTGCTGCTGCGGTCAAACTGGTGGGGCAAGAAGACGTCGCTCCCCGGCATTTGGATGACCAGGAAGAGCAGGCACTGCTGGCAGCCGTCACGAAACGAGGAATCTTGCGGGATCGGGTGCTGATTATCTTGCTGTTGCACACGGGGCTACGAGCGAGGGAGATCTGCCAGCTCCGACGGGACCAGGTGAAGCTTGGCAAGCGCAGCGGCTCCCTGGAAATCATCGGGAAGCGCAATAAGTACCGCGAGGTGCCGCTCAATGCGACCGCTCGCAAGGTGCTCGAGGAGTACCTCCCCACCCTCCCTCCTGATACCGTCTTTCTCTTCCCATCAGGCAAGACGAAGGGGACATTATCAGAACGTGCCCTGGGCTATATCGTCAAGAGATATGCGTCTTCCGCAAAGCTTCCCGATGTGAGTCCCCACGATCTGCGCCATCGTTTCGGCTATCGCATGGCTGAGTTTGTTCCGTTGCACCGGTTAGCCCAAATTATGGGGCATGACTCATTAGATACCACCAGATTGTACATTCAGGGAACGAAACAGGATTTACAACAGGCGGTTGAGACCATTGCGTGGACATAGAGACCACTGCACCCAGCGTCAGTTCAACCGAAAGCTCTTTCCCCTCCTAATTGTGCTAATTGCATGCACTTGTCCGCCAAGGCAGCAAGCTGTCTCTCGTGTGTAACCATAATCAGCGTCTGACCGCCAGTGCGCTGCAATTCACGGAAGACAGAGAGCACCTCCGCACCGGTCGCCGGGTCCAGATTGCCCGTCGGCTCATCGGCCAGAATCAGCTTTGGCCGATTGACGAGCGCACGGGCAATCGCCACCCGTTGTTGTTCTCCCCCCGAGAGCCGCGCGGGTGGATGATCCAGGCGATCTCCCAGCCCAACGCTCTCCAGGAGTTCCTTTGCGCGCTGCCTCAGATCAAAGTCCAGCTTGCGGCGATAGGGCAACAGCGGCACCATCACGTTCTCCAAGGCAGTCATGGCGGGCAACAGGTAAAAGAGTTGGAACACAAATCCCACCTGTTGTCGCCTGAAATCTGCCGCTGCTGGCCCTCGCAGGCGATGAACCGCGATGGAGTTGAGCCAGATCTCTCCGCTCTCAGGGCGATCCAGCGCGCCCAGCAAAGAGAGGAGGGTCGTCTTCCCAGACCCGGATGGGCCGGTGATGGCGAGAAATTCACCCCGCCGCACCTGGAAATGAATATCCTGGAGCACCTGAAGTCTCCCATTCGGCAGCGCATAGGCTTTGCTCAGGTGCTCTACCCGTAAGATCGTCTCATGCTGCTCTCTGCCCATAGGTTGCCTCTCCCGTCTGATTACTCGGCTCGCAAGACGTCCGCGACCTGCATCCTGCTCATGGCACGCAGGGCAGGGAGAGCTGCCAGGAGTGAGACCAGCGAGAGCCCCAGGACCGCGCCAAGATTCACCAGCAGCGCCAGGAGACCGCCCTGTGCCGTATGCTGCAGGCTCAGTATGCCCTGGGCGACCAGCACGCCGGGAAGGGTACTGATCAACGCCAACATGACTCCCTCGCGCACGAACAGCTGCCGCACCATGGCTGCCCGCCATCCCACCGCTTGCAACAGCCCGATCTCTCGCTGCCGCTCCTGCACCTGCAGCAACAGCAGATCCGCCACATTCAGGAACGAGAGCACGACGGCAAACACGCACCCGGCGAGTTGCGGTACTGCTGTCTGCACGAGCACGAACTGGCCTAAAAGCGTGCCTTGCAGGGTCTGTTGCAGCGTCAGCGTGCCGCTCACCATGATGACCAACAGCACGGCAGAGAAGAACAGGCTCACCATCGCCATCACGGTGCGCAGACGCGCGCGCGCCAGGTTATGCACCGCCAGGGCCGCTATGGGGAAGGCTGCTGACCAGAAGCCGAGCCTCCTGCCTCTCGTCGCAGCAATCGATATGCCCGCCCGCATGAGTTCTGCCGGCTGGAGATGCCAGAGCTGCCAGAGGGGGTACAGCGACCCAAGTAGCGCCAGGGCGAGCATTGCTGGAATCGCCCCGATGACCACTGGCCAGAACAGGACAGTGCCGAGCAGGGTGGCGACGAGCAACGCGACCAGGAGGCCCCCGATGCCTCCTCCCAGCCCCAGGAGCACTGCTTGCGCGAGCAAGAGCCGCACCGGTTGCCAGGGCGGCCAGCCCAGCGCACTGAGGATGGCGAACTCCCGGCGCTGGGCGGCCAGCAGCGCACTGAACGCGACGAAGAGATAACTCAGGCAGACCAGCAGCACCGCTCCTAACAGCAGGAGTTGCGTCGTTCCGATCTGGGTGAGGTAGAGAATGGAGGCGCCAACAGCAATCCAGCGTTCTTCCACCCAGCCGACCGGGGCAATCTGCTGGGTCGCACCGAACTCCCCAGGCTTGACCCCCGGCACATAGACCAGCGTCGGCTTCGGTGATGATCCCAGTGTCACCAGCACGTGCAGATGCGTGCGCTGCTCGATCAACGCGGCGACCTGCTGGACGCGCTGCCAGCTCGAGGGATTGGCGGCATCGACCCCGCTGACCCGCACGCGGATGGCGCTGATGATGTTATTCCCGCGTAGCTGCGCAGCCGCACTTAGAGTCGTGAGCGCCAGCGGCGGCTGGAGGAGAAAGCCAGCGTGATTAGTAGTCGGTAACAGGTTAGCCGGCGTCACGGGCTGTCCCTCGGCATCGTAGCGCAGCACCGTCGGTGGCGAGGTATAGGTATTCTCCGGCAGCCAGTTCAGCGGATTGCTAAACTCGGTACCCAGGCTCCCGCCGTTCACGGTTCCCACCGGATTAAAAAAGTAGAACGCGCTGGGAAGGAAGTAGGCATCGTCCCCATAATAGGGTTCGGTCGGTCGGCTCACTTCAGCGATATGCAAGGGATCAAGGGTGCGAAAGGCTGCTTCCGGCCCCTGGATCCCGCTCGGGACCAGGGTATACGCCGGACCTGTTTGTCCAGCAGGTGCGGTGATTGGCTGGTAGGTGAGACCAGAAGCCGCGTACAGGAATTTTAAGGAAGCGGAGGTCGGGTCGCCGCCGCTGCCATACGGCTGCCAGCTCTGCCCGTTCCAGACGAGTTGATGGACCGAGAAGCGCTGCGGATCATTCTGCACCAGGGGTACCTCCCCATCAAACATGATCTGCTGTGGCATCTGGTGCGCCAGGAATGCTGCGCCACCGCGCTCAGCCACGGTTTGGGGAGAAAGCGAGCCAGTCGCCAGGCGGGCAAATGACCCATGCAGGGTGATCTGGCCGGGGAGTTGCGTCTGAAAGAGGACTGGGATGTCGAGGTTGGGAAGCCAACACGCGGAAGGGGGAAGTTGCGGCGGTGGATTTTGGCAGATCCCGATACGGCTAATATCTAGATTGGGATCGGGATGGATGTCATCCTGAGGCGTGAGCATCCGCCCGCTCGTTATACTTTTGTCGAGGTGAAGCAGCTGGTCCTCTTCGGTCGGGTCAATCGCCGCCAGCAGGAAGGTCCCAGTATCGACGGTGCTGAATTGCGAGACCGGGACGGTTGACGAAGTGCAATCAAGAAGAATCCCTTTCTTGTTTAATGTGTCTGCGATCACCGCCAAACTCAGCGGATCCGGGTTGGTATCACAATCGGAGAGGTGGTAAATGTAATTGTGCTCGTTGTTCTCTACGACCTGGCGCTGCCCATTGAAAGCCGTCAAGGTCCAATTCAGTTGATAAAAACCATTCGGCAAGGCTTGAGTTGAGAATACCACCTTCGGGACCGGCATTTGGACATAGCCCACAAAGGCGATCGGTGCAGCAACCGCGATGCCTGGCAAGTGCTTGATTTGCTGGTACTGTGCGAGGCTAATGCCCCCATCGTATCCTTCCAGGAAATCATTGGGGATCACCCCCGTCGAGGGGAGGTGCGCTTGTGGAGGCAGCACCACTAGATCATAGCTCGGGCGCCAGTTCTGGCTGATAAGCTGATTTGTGCGCACCACCGTGGTCTGTGTCGTGGCGCTCAGGAGAATCAGAGCACAGGCCGCTAGCAGGAACCCACTGCCCGCCAGGGCACTTTTGCCAGGTTGCCGTCGGAACAGGGAAAAAATATAGGACCACATCTGCTTCCTCCTTCAATGCTCAGCGGGCAGAAGTATCTTGCTGAAGTTGTCCCACTTGCCCGTGTAGGAGCAGTTTCTGCCATGAGTGATCGTATTCACTTGGGAGACCCGTAGCCAGGACTGTCCCTTGTTCATCCAGTAGGCAGTAGGCAGGTGTTCCCGACACATGGTAATCATTGAGGAAAGTATTCTGCTCCCGCGGCGCGACAAGTACCGGCGCAGTGAGATGTAACTCCTCGCTGAAAGCCCGAGTTCTCGCCAGTTCATCAGCACTCACACAAATAACTGTCAGTCTTGTCGCCACAGTATTAGCAAGGTGGCTGAGATAGAAGGGGAGGTGGGTGCGGCACAACTTGTTCGCGGCAATAAAGAGCAGGAGTACTTTTTGTCCACGATAGTGATGCAGCGTGAGCGTTTCCCCGCTGAGAGAAGGGGCTGAAAAAGCGGGAGCTGGTTGTCCTGGTGGCAATCCTCGCTGTATTGGTGTAATGTAAGGAACCGATGCTTTGCGTGCAAGCTTGAGCAAGACGATTCCTCGGACGCTTTTCGTGGGTAAGGGGCCCCAGGTGCGGGAGTCAATGCTTTCGTTTTGATTATCACCACAGACGAAAAGGAAGCCTGGGGGAATATGCCAGGTATGTTGCCTCTGATCTGATTCTCTCTCAATGGTCGATTTATTTCTGTTCGTAGGCTCGTCTTCAAACGTTTCACCTCCAAGTGCTGCAATGCGTTTTATGTAGAGGAGCGGCCTCGCGCTTTTGGAGTTTCTTTCAGCTTCATGAGGAAGGGTTGAGATAACTATCTGGCCTTTGCGTAAGCGAGGAACCAGCGATTTGCGCAGAACGAGTACGCGATCACCCGCTTCTAATGTAGGAGCCATACTCTGGGTAATTACGGTGATCACTAACAGGCAGGTGCGCATCAATACAAATGCAAGTGATAAGAATAACAGGCAAATGCAGCAAATAAAAGATATCATACCTGCAGAACGCTCCTCGTTTCCATGACTGCCGTAGAATGATGCTGAGATACCATCAACGCGAGATGCGACTCTGCTGAATCGCATCCCGCATACCCACGCTACACGCTGAAGATCACGTTCGATAAACTAGCAGTCACATCCTAGGAAGTTTGTCCAAGTCTCGCCGCGTTCACAGCCGGTGTGGCTAAAGGAACAGACTTCGAACTCGTACTGGCCGTACTGACAGACGCCAGAGCATTCGTAGCCACAGAACGCAGGGCAAGATTGTGCCATTGCTGTGGCTTGGGGTACCACGCGCGCCACAACTCTGTCCAGTAATATGGTCACAAGACCAGACTTTCCGGCAATACGATCAACCATGAACAGCAGACGGTCATTAAAGTTCGTCATGCGGTTTCTCCTTATGTGTAATGCGACAAAGTATCGAGAGTTGAAAGGGTCCGCAGTTACGAATGTGTTTACTTATTCTTCTTGTTGCTCACCTCCTTCTCTGTTCCAGTTGTCCACAGCCCTCTCGACGCAGGGCTGTGGAAAGCTACCCGAACCAACCTCTTGTGGGAATCGCGCAACCTACGTTTACAAGCTGTTTGACACCACAGTGGTCTAACTAGCTATTCATACAGAGATAGCTTTTTTTGCCCAATCATCTGCGAGTACCTTCCATACTCCTCCTGTTATATGAGGGTGACCTGCTGATTGCACCTTGCCCTGCTGATCGATGTAGCAGTAGAAAGGCGTACCTTTGACCTGATAGTTCTGGAAAAAAGGATTCTCGCTGCGTGGTGCTATCAACACAGGCAGGTGGATATTGTTCCTCTCGGCATAGTCGTGGATTTCCTCGCGTCGATCGTCACTCACAAGCACTAGATTGATACCTGCCCGCATAGCCTGAGGGCCGAGCGCTTCCAGCTCGGGTAAGAGTTTCTCGCAATGGCTGCAACGGGTGGAAATAAAGACAAAGGCTGTCGGGTGTCCTGCGTAATCCTGGAGTGTCACGCTCTCTCCAGATAAAGTTTGGGAAGTAAAGTCTGGGGCCATCTGCCCTTGCTGCAAACCTGGCTGCCGCGAACCCAGGTTTAATCGGCGGATGATGGCGAGCGTCAGGAGCAGATTAAATAAGACGACGATCCATAAAAGGATCAGACCGATCACCAGTCCCATTTCCATAAGCTTTCTCCTTCTCGTTGCTTGCTCTGCTGGGATGGCACTTTAGCGGAAGAATTGAACAATATCATCTAAAAAGCTAGCCGTCAGCACAAACATGATCGCCATCCCGCCGATCAGGAGCCAAGCGAGTACCTCCAGTTGTTCCAGTCCCATCCGACCAAGGGTCAAGACACTCCCACCCAAAGCACAGAGTACGAAAGCGGTGTCTCGCCAGATATCTGCCTGTGTCACCGGCTTTTCGTTGCTTCCAAAACAGTTGCAGGGAGTGTGAATCTGGCGCATAAGGACTGATATGAGCGCACCACCAAAGATGAGCAACAGGAGGAGTGCAAGAAGAAAGCCTGGGAGGAGGAACCTGCCTCCAAGAGCAACCAGAAGAACTATAGCAACTTCCGCGCCGACAAAAAGGAGTGAGGTGGGACGGCTCAATTGGGCTGGTAAGAGGCGGAAGTTGGTAATCGTCTGCTGGAACTGTGAGAGGTCACGTAGTTTGCCCACAGCAGAAAAGAGGAACACCAACCCGATAGCAACTCTACAGAATGCGAGGATATATGACCAGATCATGCTTCATCACAACTTTCTGATAACTTGGCGCTGTTACGCAGAGGATGAAATCGCTATCTGATGCTTCTATCTGCTACAGAACTTTCCGTCGCTGTTGACAAACTCTTCACACCTCCACTATTCTAACATTAAATCCAGTTCAGATCAATAGGAGATAAAAAGCTTAGAAGCCCTAAATCTTGTTGGTAGGCCTAATAAGGTAGGCTTTTCATTGGACAGTAGCCTCTTTAGGCTACGTCCCTATTCCGACTTTCTGTTCCAATCATGGGTAAACCCCGAGTATCATGCTGCTCCTTTCATAGCTAGAATTTGCGTTATTCTGGCTCTTTCTCGTCTTCCGGGTCAAAATCTGCGTAGAAAGCCTGGTATTGAACCCCTGCCAGGTCTCCGATGTTGGCGTAGGTGTCAGCGATCTCTTCGAGCGCTTCGCTGATCTCATCATCTTCAAGGTAGCTGGTGATGTTAAGAAGGAGTTGGAAGAGCACCTGGTTAGCCTGGTCAAAGGCTTCTAGGGGGTCAACTGCTCCAGCGAGAATGCCTTGCATTTCTCTGAGTCTGCCCTGTATCATTTCTCGGCTTTGTTCTTTTGAGATGCCTTCCATGTCTTAGCTCGCCTTCTTCGTAGGTAGAGCGTTGGCGCGACTGTATCAACTGTCAGCATTATATCATAAGGTGGCCCACTTTGTCAGGTTCATCCGCAGCTTTCGTGCAAAGGGGCTCTGCAACCCTGCTTCGTAAATAGAAATGAGAAGAAGAATAAGTAGAAGTAGGTGGTTTTCAATGTTTTCCCTCCCTTTTCAACTCCCAGGTTTTACGGTTACACAGGTGGTGGATGCTCAGACGAGCATGATAGTATACGCTGCGGCCCAGCAAGCCACGGCGTCTTGTCCTCGGTGTCAAGAGCCATCGCACTCCATTCATAGTTACTATTCGCGTTCGCCCCAGGATTTGCCCATCAGCGGCAAAACGGTACGTTTGGTGTTGCGCGTGCGTCGCTTTCGCTGCCAGAACCCGGCGTGTCCACAACGAACGTTTGCTGAACGGCGCTCAGAGGTTGTAGCCCTGCATGCACAGCAGACGAAGCGGCTGACCGCGAGCATCACGCATTTCGGTTGTGAGGTGAGCAGTGAGCCGGCAGCGCGTCTGTTGGGCCATCTCGGCATTCTTGTCAGCTCGGATACGCTCTTGCGTCTAATCAAGAGGACCGCCGGGGAGCCGCTTACCGTTCCCGAGGCCCTGGGAGTCGACGATTTTGCCTTTCGGCGTGGTCATTCCTACGGCACGTTGCTGGTGGATTTAACCACCCATCGGCCAGTCGACGTGTTGCCAGATCGTACCGCTTTGGGGACTCTACCAAATCGGGGGAGGCTCACTCAGCAATGCGGAAAGCTGATTTTTTCGCTCCTGGGCGACTTTGAAAGTTGGTTCTGCTGAAAACAAATAGTCCCCTCCCGCGCCGCGCATAACCCATAAACTGCCCTGGACTGTTAACGCTTCAAAAAGAGATGCATAGAGCGAACGTAACTTTTTTACTAGCTCCTCTTTGTATCGCTCATATTCTTTGCTTGCTGCCATGCTCAATGCTTGGTTTGATCCATCCAGTTCAGTGAGAAACGCTTTGATGAATGTCCCTACTGTAAAATCGTTTTCTCCCAATCTATATTCTGCGAGAAGGAATGGCTGCTGGGAAGTTGGGTCGAAATTCGCAAAATTTGGATAAGTGTTAGGTATCACATGAGGTGAAAAGTATGAAAGTGCTGTCAGGAAGGATGTTTTACCAGAACTATTACGGCCTAAGATATAGATGAGATTTGTGGCGTCCTGGAGGTCAATACGATCAGAGTCACGAAATCCGAAACATCCCTTGATTTGAAACGAAACTAGCTTCACTCTCTACGCTCCTGAAAAAGTTTTGCCATACGCTTTGTATTCTACCTCATTAAAAAAGATGTTCCAAGTATAAGAGTACTATTTGCTGGAGACGCAATGCCATAACTCATAAACAGATGGGTTATTTGGTATAAAGGCCTTGCGGGTAGCTTCCTTCTAAGTTATACTATACTACAGGTCATATGTACTAAAATCCCTGGGGATAGCCAAAGATATGCGATCAATGTATTTGCTCTAATAGGGCAAGTGATTTTAGTATCGCTAAGTATTGGCAATCTCAAGTGTATAATAACAGACGACCTTATTTTCAAAATAAAGATAGGAACACGCACTTGTTAGAAATTACTCGTGATGTTTCGTCCACGCTAGCTTCTAATTATCACCGACAACCGATATTAACATCTTTAGAGTTATTTGCGGGAGCAGGTGGATTGGCTCTAGGAGCGCATGCCGCTGGATTTCAACATCTCGCTCGATAAGAGCGAGATGCCTTTGCCGCTGAAACGCTTCGTGAAAATAGTCAGCGACTATTAAACGTCGATCCAAATCATATTTTAAATGTTGATGCTCGCAGTGTAGATTATAGCCAGTTTCTTGGTAAGGTGGATTTACTTACTGGTGGGCCGCCTTGTCAACCCTTTTCAACCGGAGGCCGAAATCGCGGACACTCAGATTCAAGGGATACATTTCCCATCTTTCTCGATGCGGTAGGCATAATTATGCCGAAGGCTATTCTCATCGAGAATGTCAAAGGACTACTACGCGAGAAATTTCAAGATTACTTTAAATATATTTTAAAACGGCTACAGTTTCCTCTCTGCTCAAAAAAAGATGAGGAGGATTGGCACACTCACTACTCTCGTCTCCTGAAGCTTACCGAAGCTGATTTCGCGGATTATGAGCAATACACAGTCTCCTATCAATTGGTTGATACCGCTGATTTCGGAATACCTCAAAGGAGACTACGAGTGCTTATTTCGGCATTTCGATGCGACCTCGGTATTCAAACCTTCCAGATCGCTCCAACTCATAGTAAGGAAGCTCTCCTTGTGGATCAATGGATCACCGGTGATTATTGGGAACGGCATGGAATATCACCAATTGACATTCTAGGCCCGATGGATAAGAAAATCTTGGAAAAATTGCGGAGTACACTCTTTTATATAGATGATAAGCTTCCGTGGAAAACCGTTCGTGACGCGCTTTCCGATCTTCCCCCTCCAGTTCTTCGAGGACAGAAAGATGAAATACCTAATCATGTCCAACATCCAGGCGCTCGTATCTACTCAGGACATGTAGGTAGCTATTGGGATTATCCCGCTAAAGCGTTGAAAGCGGGTACACATGGTACGCCTGGTGGTGAGAATGTACTGTGTGAGACATCCACAAATTTGATACGTTACTTCACCACACGGGAAGCCGCCCGTTTGCAGACGTTTCCCGATAAATGGCACTTCCACGGGACTTGGGGCGCGTGTATTAAACAATTGGGTAACGCCGTACCAGTACGATTAGCTGAATTAATTTCAAAAGAAATATACCACCGGCTTGTAAGTGTCGCTGAAGCCGCAGTTAGGGAGAATATTCATGCGTAAAATTGTGGCCGATATCACGCCTCATCCTAAGATTTTGACAGTATTGGGTGAGATAGAGTTTAAACCTTGGCAATGTATCGCGGAACTCATTGATAATTGCGTTGATGGCTTTTTAAGCATGGAGCGCGCCGGAACTCCTATTGCTGACCCTATTGTTCAAGTCGCTTTTGGCCGCGATACTGTCGTGGTTAAAGATAATGGTCCTGGTATGTCAATTGATGCTCTTGAAATGGCGGTTAAGGCAGGATGGAGTACTCACGATAGATTTGGAAATCTTGGTTTGTATGGTATTGGTTTTAATATCGCTACTGCTCGGTTAGGCGGCTTAACCACAATTTGGACAACCCAAGCGGGTGATGATGAGTGGTATGGCTTAGAACTCGATTTGCAGAAGTTAGCGCGAGGCGAGACTTTCAAACTTGAGTTTCAAAGCGAGCCGAAATCTGATCCCAAAAGTAGTGGGACAAAGGTGGAAGTTTCCAAGATTAAGGCTGATTGGAAAGACTCGTTTACTAACGCTGGCTGGATTCGCTCGAATATAACAGATCGGCTTGCGAGTATCTACAGCACAATGCTACGTGATACGAATCCTCAACCAATTAAATTCACCCTCTATGTTAATAATAGAAAAGTACCGGCATGGGAACATTGTGTTTGGCCTGCCGATAGGGAGAGATATAGAAAGAATGAAGGACTTGTACAGCCTATTCAGGAGATCGACGAACAATTTGGAACGAAATATTACTCTCGATCCACAGGGGAGTTTTATGATACAAAAGAAGGCTTGGATGAAGACGATATAGTGGAGGTCACGGAAAGGGTATACGGATGGTTAGGAATTCAACGATACGCGGATGACAAAGAGTACGGCATCGATATACTCCGCAATGGCCGTAAAATCGAAGTTGGATGCAAGGATATCTTCGATTGGGAAGACCCAGATGGAAATGTCATTCATGAATATCCAATTGATGACCCTAGGAACCGAGGAAGAATAGTCGGGGAAATTCATCTGGACCACGGCTATGTACATTACACAAAACACAGGTTTGAGCGAGAGCATTCTAGTTGGAAACAGCTCTTGCTAGCTGTTCGAAACAATGAACCTCTTACGAATAGAGAACGTTATAAGTTCGAGGGAGTCAATGACTCTCCATTAGGCATATTGTTTAGAGCTTTTCGCCGCAACTCTCCATTAAGTTCGGGTAGACAGACATATGATGATATACTCTTTATTAAGGACAACGAGTTAGCGAAACGATGGGCGCGGGAGTACAGAAGAGGGGTAGCTGAATATCGAGATGATAATAAATGGCTTGAAGAGCTAAAAAAGAGTGATCCAATCAAGAACGATTCTTCAGGCCAACCCGCTAATACATCTACAGAGAACCAGGGTACAACAAGCGTTGCTAGTAGTCAGAATGGCGGTTTCATACTTGAGCTTGGTGAGCAAGAGGAGAGTGCTGATAGTCAATCCACCACATCATCAGGAACTTCCACAGCTGGAGATGGGGAAGTAAGCATTACGGCAATTCCAGCGAGCGAGGATTTAAATAATGGTCATGCTACCTCCACTGTGATAAATACTCGTCCGGTGGAAGAAGAGAAAATATCGCGAACGCAAATTCCCGATCTTAATCTTCATATCACAGGAATCGGCATTTCAGGGAAAGCGTATGATATTGAAGTTTACGCTGTAACGCCTAGTTCGAATTCCACTACTAAACCCGCCTGGATTGGGCGTCTCACGGAAAGAAATGTCTACGAAATTGAGGTCAATCCCCAACACCCGGCATTTAATTCCACTTCTCTGCAAATTCGGGATGCGGTTTTAGCGCAAGTCGCCTACTTGATTACATTTGAAGAGACGGCCATTGCTGGCCCAAGAAACGAAGTGAATTACGGTGATATCCTTGTGTCTTTGCGAAATCGGTACGCGCTCACTGACTCTCTTGAGGTAAATCACCTGCGCATGGACATTGACGAACTCCGTAAACGAATAACAAAGCGGCTAGCCAGTGCTCTAACCGATACCGCGCAACGTGAATTGCTTCTAAAGTTGCCATTTGAGGTTATTCAGAGGATTGAACTGGCTTACGCTCGCGGACCAAAAAACATGTCGATCCTCACCTACTTCGAGATAAAGCAACTTGCTTACCTTCTTCAGAAAGAACCAAGTGTATTTTTTGAAAGCGGTTGTTTCAATCAGGCATGGACCCCTGACGTACTCGCCAATAACATTATGCTTCTCGAAGAACATAGAAATCGACTAACGCAGGAGATATGGATACCAATGTTCGAGATGGGAGAGTTCATGAGCGAGTTAACGGCTCCTTCCGAGGTAACAAAATCTTATTTGGCCTTCATCCGTGCCTGTGTGAACCGTACAAAAGACTATATGGCGGACGAAACTCGCTATGTCTAACATCTTCGATGATACTATACTTCGCTATGGACCATGGCAAGAGTTCGAGCGAAATACGGCTCGACTCCTCCTTTACGCCGGTTGGCACGATATCCGTCTTGTCGGTCGTACTGGCGATGGTGGAGCGGATGTGCTCGCTGTTGACCGAAACAAAGCAGTTTGGATTTTTCAGTGTAAATTTTCCACCAGATCAGCGCCGAATAAAGATGCGATTGATGAGGTAAGGAGAGCGGGACAAATATACGACGCGGATAGGTTACGCGTTGTTACATCCCAAGACCCTGGACGCTCATTTAATCAGGAGCGCCGTAAGTTAGAAGCACTAGGGCTTAAGATAGAACATATCGGACCGAACAGCCTGAAATCACTCGCGCAAAACGTACCTCTGTATGCGCCAGGCCAAATGGAGCTACACGAATACCAAATAGACGCTGTAGAACGCCTACGTTCAGCGGTTTTGGAGTCGGGACGTGGGCAGCTTGTATTAGCGACTGGACTTGGTAAGACGGTTGTAGTCGCCACAATGGTAGCCGATTTGCTCAATGATGGGCTACTTGAAAACGGTCGGGTATTAGTTTTAGCGCATACAGTGCCGCTTGTCAATCAGCTACTAATGAGTTTTTGGCGTCATTTGCCAAAAACAATCGCTACTCACCGTTTAGCGGCGGGTGAACGCCCGATCAATTATGATGGCATCACCTTCGCGACAATCCAAACCATTGGGAATATTGATGATCTTCCTAGCTTTGATCTCGTCATTGTTGATGAAGCTCATCATCTTGGAGCGCCGGAGTACCTACGAACATTGGAACGGCTGAATATACCTAAAATAGTTGGAGTAACCGCTACGCCTTGGCGAGCAAGTGGAGTTTCTATTGATAGGTTACTTGGCAAGCCTGTCCTTTCTATGGGAATCAAAGAGGGACTCGCGCAAGGTTTTCTTTCCGATGTTGATTACAGAATATTCATTGATAATATCGACTGGAAACTCGTGGCTGAGCAATCGGAATACGGTTACACAATCGCGCAACTGAATAAGCGACTAATTATTCCAACGCGAGACGAAGAAGCAATCCGAGTAATCAGAAAGGTTTTCAAAGAGGAGAACAGAAAGAGAGGGCTGATTTTTAGTCCTTCTCAAGTACACGCTCGTAGCTTCGCCAGTGACCTTCGCATGAACGGTTTTACCGCGGCGGCGCTTACAAGTGATGATGATGCTCGGACGCGATACAAAATTATTTCACAGTTCGCTTCTGGCAAACTACAGTTCTTATGTGTCGTGGATATTTTTAACGAGGGCATAGATGTTCCAGACGTAGATTTATTGGTATTCTTACGTGTGACACACAGCCGACGAATTTTTGTGCAACAGCTAGGACGGGGTTTAAGAATAAATTCTGGCAAGCAAAACGTGATAGTCTTGGATTTCGCAGCCGATGTTCGTCGTATTCACGCCGCTCTGGACTTTACCTCTTCATCTGAGGATGAAGTCATCGAACGTCTTCTTCTCTCTCACGCGCTGGTTTCATTCGCGGATAAATCAATGGGGAGCTTTTTTTATGAATGGATCGCAGACCTTGGCAATATTCAAGATTACGAAGAAGACGAGTTAGTCAGGTTACCCGTCATCGATCCAGAACAGTTTAACTACCCTGAACCACTTTAAATAATTTAGGGTAACTACTCAGGAGTCCTAGAGACTTGCAAACGGACAGGAAACCGACTACAGTAGAACTATGACACCCGAAGAAATCGCCGCTCTGCAGGACGAGAATCGCAGCCTCAAAGCGCTGGTGGCGGATT
>Ga0209061_1001595_pt1 | contig 35802 bp, 37 predicted proteins | sample Coa_R1_10_FD_187157 | JGI IMG/M metagenome (GOLD analysis project Ga0209061, IMG submission 187157) | Surface soil microbial communities from Centralia Pennsylvania, which are recovering from an underground coalmine fire - Coalmine... | ecosystem: Environmental > Terrestrial > Soil >... | reverse complement strand
TGATCACAACAATAGCAATGGCACACAGGGCGCCGCCGCAGAACCAGCGCGCTCGAGCCCATCGTGAATCATACTGGTGCAATAGCGGGTCAGTCCGACGCCAGAACCCATTGGCCAGCATGGCGCCTACACGGCTCTGAACACGCTCCGCAGCCGATTCGAAATCCGCAGTCGCCGCGCGGATTTCTCTCACCAGATTTTTGACAGCCTCTTCAAGAACGAGCTGGTTCAGCGTCACCAGCGCGAACGCCGGATCGTCCGGCTCAATCCGGATTCCGTTCCGGGCGGCAACTTCGCCGATCAGCTTTTCGACGTCCACGGTTGACCTCTGCCGGAGTCAAATCAGCCCAAGGCTGTCGAGTTGCTCGAAGATCTCGCGCTGGACCACCTTCAGCCGCTGTCGGCTCATGATCGTAAAATCTCCGGAGGTGATCGCCTCCTGCAGGGTCAGTTTCCGGACGATCACCTCTTCGATATCCCGGCCGAACGTGTCCGGATTGCGCCTCGGAATGGCGATCGAGCCGTACACCTTCTGCTCGTTCTCCCGGTAGACGGCCATGTCGCCGAATTCCTTTCCCTCGCGCTCAACCTGGCCAAAATACTCGTTCACCCAGACGATAATGATCCGCTCCTCGATGCTTTCCGCCAGGCTCTTGAAGCCCTTCAGCGTGTCCGCCAGCGCCTGGCCGCCGGTCACAACCGTGTGGACGTACAGCTTCTTGCCGCTATCCCGCAGCATGCCGATCACGTTGTTCTCAAGAATGTAATTCCATAGTGGAATGAACGTGGACGCCCCGTTATCCACTACGAACGTCCCGGTCTCCGTCAGGATCGTCTCCATCAGGGCATCGAAGCCGCGCTGATCGATGCCGCCGTCACGCAGCAATTTCACATGCTTGACCTGAAGCCCTTTGTATTGCGAAAGCGTCTGATTTACAGGGTCCGTGTCCAGGCATCTGACGCCATGGCCGCGGCACATGAAATATTGAGCGAGCAGACTCGCGACAAGGCTTTTGCCCACCCCGCCCTTGCCTTGAAGCGAGAGGTGGATCGCGCCGCCATTCATGGACGCCGTGGCGCCGGATTGTGACATGGTCCTTCTCCCTTTTAAATCAGGTCTCTCTCGCCTGCCGGTTCATCACTGAAGTTGAATCCCGGCCGTTTTCTCGTCCTTTCGCGAACGTTCGCCAGCGGATCGTTCGAGCCGCTCTCCCGAATAGCGGCGGCCTTTGCCGGCGATTCGGCCACGCCAGTGTTCCGCTCTGGTGCACGGGCGGCCGGCATACCAGCGCGCCGATCCTGTAGCCGGAGCCGCCCCACGTACGAAGAGAGATGTCGATACCCGATAGTGATCCCGCATTCCTGAAGTCGCTGGTGGACGGCTTTCAAGGTGTGGCCGCGCTCCAGCGCAGCTTTGATTTCGGGCCAAGCAAACCGGATGTACGCCATAAGCGATCTCGGCTTTTCCTCGCGCAGCGCCGCGAGGCGGTTTAGATCAATCGGCGCGTCCATTCCCCTTCGGCATGGAAGTAACTGCGTGGCACGTTTCGGACAGCGGAAGTCAACCATATTCAGCGACGGTCAGCACACATCAGCAACGGAGATTTCCGGTCAGCGAAGGTCAGCAGAGGTCAGCACACACGGTTCGCGGCAGAGGGGGTTTCCCCGGCAAAAACACTGGTAGTGGAACATAAAGGAACGTCAGACGGCAGGCAGGGATTCATTGCGGAACCTGCTCCTGACAAAGAACATCGAGCGTCAGCCGACCTAAACGCTTTGTCTGCCTTCCGTCTGACTCGCCGGTATTGAGTCCGAAAACCGCGGCCCAGTTCCGCTCTGAGTGAGAAAGCGGCATCCGCGAGCCTATGCCGGTCACCCGAAAGACAGTCCGACTGCCCGACCATCTCGCGCGGCGAGTTGACCAGGCAGTGAAGGATCGCGGCCACCGTTCGCTGAGCGCTTTCATCCGGACCGCGATCGAAAACGAGATCTCAGAGCGGCAGGATGAAGTGGCCGCCGTTGAAACGCGGATCGCCGCCAGTTTCGACCGCGTTTCGCGCGAGATCCGTGCCATCCGTTCCACCCAGCAAGCATTGTTCGCATTCGTTGACGCCTTAGCCAAGACCATCCTGACCTGCGTTCCCGAACCGGCAGGAGAGGCATATGACCATGCGGTCGCCAGGGCACGGTTTCGCTACGACCGGTTTGTGAAGAGCGTTGGGAGGGGGATGGTGGGCGAGGCCGGTCTGGCACTGGCCCGGTTGATTGGAGATGAGAACGGACGAGGCTGAGTTTCGGATTCGACCTGCGAAGCCGCCGAAGCCCAGAAACGGCGACGGAATCGCGTGGTCCGTTGCGTTCAAGCGCGTGATGCACTTCGCACGCATGTCGAGGCGGTTGACTGGAAGTCCAAAACCGGTTGGAGGAGGGATGCACCGAGGTGGGTTCCACCAGCGATGCGCCGTCCGAGTGATGTACTCCAGAAATGCGGGACGTGGGCAGTGGAGAGCACATGGCCGCTATATTGTGCGCGGAAACGCAGCAGGTTCCAGAGGCGCCGGCTTCGATCAGACCACCGACCAGTGCGACATCGCACAGCGTCTTGATGAATGGCAAGCGGCTGGCGACCCCCGACTATTCAAGCTCATCGTCTCGCCCGAATTCGGCGAGCGGCTCGATTTGCGCGAGCTAACCCGCGGCCTTCTGTCGCGGATGGAATCCGACCTGGGATCAGCGCTCCAATGGGTTGCTGTAGCCCACTTCAACACGGAACACCCTCATGTCCACGTTGCGCTGCGAGGGATTCGGGACACAGGCGAGCCGTTGGTGCTGGGCCACGATTATGTGAAATCCGGCATCAGGGCGCGGGCGGAGGAACTGTGCACGGCGGCACTCGGATACAGAACGGAGCGAGATGCGGCGGAGGCCGCGCGACGCGAGATTCCCGCGGCTCGCTACACGTCGCTTGACCGGCTTATCAAGAAGCGGGCGCAACCTGCTCCATCGCCTGATTATTTCGCAGTGGCTGCGAATCCGGTGGAACCGGCGCTGAAGCCGGCCGCCCGCATTCACGAACAGCACGTGGTCGCGCGACTGCAGGTCCTTCAGTCTATGCACCTGGCCGAGCCTGTCGCTCCAGGCGCATGGTGGCTTCGATCCGACTTCGAGACGATACTCCGCGCGATGCAGCGGGCCGCCGACCGCCAGAAGGCGCTCGCGGCTCACGCGGCGATGCTCTCAGATCCGCGCCTTCCGATGCAAGTCACCGACTACCGCTCTATCCGCTGGCTGGAGGGCAGGGTGATCACCCACGGGGAAGAGGAGAACAGCGGCCGCGCTTACATGCTGCTCGAAGGAACCGATGCCAGGGTTCACTTCATTTATCACAGCCGCGAGATTGCCGGCGCGTGGCAACGCGGCCGGCTCCGACCAAATTCGTTCGTCCGGTTGCGCCGGCTCTCGGGCGATCAAGCGCTGAGCGTCTCAGATCTTGGCGATGCCGATCACATATTGAGTCGCAAGGAGCATTTTCTCCGGGCGGCAGCCCGTTTGTGCCGCGATGGCGCCACGGTCCACTGCGGCGCCACTTCCGGATGGCTCGGCGGCTACTATCGGGAACTCGCCGCGGCGACGGTTGAGGTTGCGGCTCGTCGAAATATAGCTCGCGGCCGGTGAGGCAAACTGAACGGAACTCCTGAATTGCCACCCACCCAAGTAGCCAGTTTGCGTGTGGGTCGAATCTCAACCCCGGTAACTCGTAACCGCGAAATGTGCGGGAATCAGTTCGACAACGAATCGGCGGCCAGTGCCTGTTGACTGATATCGATATTTCTGCACTCATGGAACTATTGATCCAATGAAGCCGCTGCGGACTTCCGAGCAGAGTGACATCGCGAGGTGCGCCGATATGTTTGCCGCGCTCGGTGCGGAGCCGCGCCTGCGAATCATGCGTACACTCCTGGCTGCCCATCCGGAGGGCATGGTGGTTGCCGAGATCCAGAGCGAACTGGCATCGCGCCATCGACCCTGTCTCATCATCTGATCGGACCAGCACTCGTGACATTCCGCGGCGTAGTTTCTAAGTGCGTAATACGCGGGGCTGTTGCGGACGTGCCAGCTAAGCGCTGCAAGCACGCTTTCATCATCAACACGAAGCGTATTCTGCACCACCCAGGAGTTCAGCTCGCGAACCGCTTCTGCCGAAGGCAGGCCCGGGCGGCTAAACGCGAAATCCGGATATTGGTTGGCGAGCTCATCGGTGAGCAGAGGGCAGCGTGCGCCATCGACATCGAGGATCAATTCCATCCATAGGGAAAATCCGACGAGATCGAAGAATCGGGACAAATGGTGCTCCCACTGACCTTCCGGTAAGCTGTTGACCGCATCAAGAACCTGTTGAGCCACGCCCTCCGGATTCGATACCGGGTGACTGCGGCGACTTCGGTTTGCAACTGATGGTATGCAGGCCATTTCTGCCGGCGGATTCGTTCGCCATTCTCTGTTAACGCGATCCCAATGCGCCCAGGCTTTCATGTGGGGCAGGGATATCGACGAGAAGTAATGCACAGCGTGCAACCAGCCGTCGCGATGAGGCTCGCCGAAGATGTTGACGACGCCCCAATCGTAGGCAAGATTCCACAACTCGTAGCCTGGCGCATCGGCCTTGAGGACAGACGGCACTTGGGCTTCGACGGCCTGCGCATAACCGGGTGCTTTGGTTTCGAGTTCGCGCTCAACAGTTGGCGGAATCTTCCTGGCGGCATCCACTACCGCCCGCAGCCACAGCGTGAACGTCTCCCATTCGTTTGCCTACTCGACGGCGGTAGCAAGCTTCGTCCACGGAACACGGCGGGCCTCTTAGAAGGCCCGTTCCTTCACCTGCTCCAACACGCCGGGGTTTTGGCTCGCGATTCCCTGATTTTTGCGTTTTGCCATCGTGGTGGGGCCGACACGCTGCAAACTGACAGTCTACTGCCCAGCCCCCGTCTCGCGGTACGGCATGATTGCGCTCCGGACCGTTACGCTCCGATTTTGGCGCAATAGCCGGGACGTGGCAAAAATCGAGCAATGCCAAAATCGGCAACTTCCAGTAAAACGTCTCGAAACCTTACCTGTAGTTGGACCGCATATTGGAGGGAATTTCTGTTCTGGCTGTTGTTGGTTCCGGCATCGGCTGCCTTGTCCTCTGCGAAACCGGCGCGGCAACTGGTGGGTTCAATCGAGACGTGCGCGTTTCTGACCGTAGCGATTTCCTCGGCGGGCCGCCTGAAGAGCCTCGGTCTCGAATTCATCGCGTGGGAACGAATATCCAGAAGCTCGATCCTTATATCGGGCACCATCGGATTGGGCTCAGGTTTCGCGGTTGCCGGAATCGCACACGGGTCTGGACAATCCATCGGTATTGAACCCAGCTGGAATTTCGTGGTCCTCGCAATCGTCGTCGGACCCATTCTCGAGGAGGTGATCTTCAGGGGATACCTGCTGACGTTCGCTCTTTGGCTGTTCAGGCGGTCGCCGCGTCGCATCTCTTCGGCGGTTTCAGTCGGCGGCGTCGGCGTGATCTTCGCGGCTGCGCACTTGGGAAACGTCGGCACAACGGTTCTGCAGTTCGCCTGTATCGTTGCTACGGGTTGCCTGTATGCCTGGATAAGAGTACAACAGCACTCGACGGTTGGCGCTGCAATTGCGCATGCCGTTTACAACGGCACGCTGTACGTATGCCAATGCGTTTCTGTTTGATCCGCATGCGGCCGCTTGCCGGTACAACAGCGGCCGAAATTTTGAAAGTCCGGCCGAGCCCGATGAACCCTTCCAATCGATTATACTGGTGAATCAAACCTTTGTGGCGGTATTTGATTGCCGCCCGGGTGATGGAGTTCACCTTTAACCGTCTCCGTCCGCGGGGAATGATAGCTCCTACCGATTGGTAGGGGCTTTTGTTTTTATGGAGGCCACTGTGGTGGCGATCGGATCGACCTGTGAAAGCTGCGCTTCGGATAGCTGCCGTAATCGTTTGCCCGGCCGGTTCGCTCATAGCGCAAACCGGCTCTTTGACGCTCGAGGACTGCGTGCGCCTTGCGCTCAAGGCCCCCTCAGTCATCACAGTTGCGCAGCAACAGCAGCGTATCGCTGATCGCGGCTACAGCGCCGCACGTTCCTCTTTCCTCCCGCAAGGTCAGCTGAACAACGGATTCGTCTATAACAGTCCTCCCCGTACGACATCCTCACCCGTCGGCGTTTCACTTCAGCTGGGGAGCGCGAGCGCGGGCAGTTTCGTGGCGTTGAACGGGGTCCGGGAGTATCAGTCGCTGGCAACAACAGTTTGGGAATTCGATACTTCTGGCCGGCTCCGAGCTGCACTGGCCCGTGCCCGCGCCGACCAACAGGTCGCGGCGGCCGATCTAGCCATCATTGAACGCGACCTGAAGCGAGCGGTCACCGGAGCGTTCTATCGAGTGCTCCTGGCGCGCCGTCTCGTTGATGCAAACCGGAGTGTTCTCCAGGAAGCCGAATCCTTTGCTGAAAGGACACGGACGATGTTCCGGTCTGGTGAAGTCGCTCAGGCCGACGTGGCGAAGGCGGAGTCGCAGGTCGCATTTCTCGCGCAGTCCGTTCGAGCTGCCGAACTGGATGCCCAGTTAGCGAATTCGGAACTCGCCTCGTTCTGGACCGCCGATATGTCAACCGAGCTCTCGCTAGCGGACACCCTGGAAACGCAGCCTCCTCCCAAAGCTGAGCAACAGGCAAACGCATTTCTTGCGCGACCGGAATTCCGGCTATTGGACGCTCAGCGCAGAGGTTTCGAAGCCGACTATCGCCACCAGCGGTCTTTTCTCTTCCCCCAGCTCACGTTTAATTTTGAGTATGGAATCGACTCCAATCGCCTGACGATTCGCGATCGGGGTCAGGCAGCTTTTTTCTCATTCAACATCCCCGTCTTCGATTGGTTTCGAACCCGCAATCTCGCCCAGCAATTCCGTCTTGAGGCTGAGCAAATTGGCACACGCCAACAGATCGCCGGAAGAGAATTTTCTCGCGATTATCAGATCGCTTTAGCAAAGGTTAAATCCATCTACGAGCAGATCAAGCTCGCAGGAACACAGGTGCGCACCTCCGAGGATAATCTGCGCCTTTCGCGGATTCGATATGAGGGCGGAGAGGGTCCGGCGCTGGACGTTGTCGCTGCTCAGACCCAACTCGCACAGGCTCGGACCAACTATCTCGCCGCACTTGCTAATTACGCCATGGCGCGTGCCGATTTGGAGGTCGCAGCAGGACGATGAAGCTCTTGCTCCTGATTGTTTGCGCTGCAATGCTGACCAGCTGCAAGCGGACGAAGGAAGATGCCCCCGAGAAACCCGTGGTGCAGGTCAAAGTCGAAAGCGCGAGCGTCTCGGACATCCCGGAAATTGTGAGCGCGCCCGCAACCATCCATCCTCGCGAACAGGCAAATGTGTCATCGCGGATCACAGTGCCGATTCGCCAGTTGAGAGTCCGGAAGGGCGATAATGTTCGAGCCGGTGAAATCCTCGCTGTTCTTGAAAACCGTGATCTGACTGCCCAGCGCGACGAGGCCCAGGCTGCACTTACGGACGCCGAGGCGAATCTGCGCAAGACCGAATCGGGTACCGTACCAGCAGATGTTGAGCGCGCTCGCGGCCAGGTAGAGACTGCGCGGGCCGCATTGGATCAAGCTCGAAAGAACTACGATCGGCGCCGCCGGTTATTTGAACAAGGCGCGATTCCGCAGAAGGATCTGCTCCAAACCGAAACAGAGCTCGCGACCGCCAAAGCCAATTTCGAAGTCGCGCAGAAATCGCTGGATCTCCTCCAACGGCAATCCGCAGCCGGCGACGTCGCGATGGCACGATCCCGTGTCGAGCAGGCACGGGCGCGTCTGAACGCCGCTATTGCAAATCTGCAATACACAGAATTGAGGAGCCCATTTCAGGGCACGATTACGGAGCAATTCCAGTATCCAGGCGATATGGCTGGGCCCGGCACGCCGACGTATACCGTGATGGACCTTTCCATCGTTACCGCGCGTGCTCAAGTGCCGGAGGCCAATGCGGCCGCGATTCGGCGAGGCCAGATTTGCACGTTCGCAGCGGCCGATAGCAACATACCGAACAGAAAAGGAAAAATAGCGGTTGTGAATCGCGCGGTTGACCCGGCGCGGCGCACAATCGAGGTATGGTGCGAGATTGCGAATCCACCGTCCGCGCTTCGAGCGGGCGTTTTTGGCAGCCTCTCGATCGAGACTGGCCGTATAAAGGACGCCGTAGTGGTTCCGCTGTCGTCGGTCCAGATCAACGAAGGAACCGATACAGGAGTCGCCTTCGTCGTGGACCGAAAACAGGTCGCCCATAAGCGCGATGTTCAAATCGGCGCACGCCAGCAAGACTGGATTCAAATTCGATCAGGTATACAGCCAGGCGAGCTTGTGATCACTGAGGGCAGCTACTCGTTACCCGATGGCGCCCAGGTACAAGCCGGCGGTGTACAGGCAAATGAGCGAGGGTCGAATCAGTGACTCAGGCGGTGGCTGGTTTCATTCAGGCGCACGGCCGCGCCCTGGTGCTCGTTGTTGTGAGTATGGCTCTTGCGGGACTGATTTTGACTTTTCAGATTCCGATCTCGATTTTCCCGCAAACGGACTTCCCCAGGATCGTGATTCTGGCGGATAACGGGATCGCGCCGGTGAACGTTCAGATGCTCACGGTCACCAGGCCCATTGAAGAAGCGATTCGCCTCGTTCCTGGAATAACTACGGTGCGCTCCGTCACCGGGCGTGGATCCACCGAGATTAGCGTGTTTTTCCGCTGGGACGTCGACATCCTGAACGCTCTCCACCTGGTGCAAGGCCGCATTGCCCAGATCACACCGAGCCTTCCTCCGAATACGCGGTTCTACATCAATCGGCTGACGTTCTCGGTTTTCCCAATGATCGGATTCAGCATTACGTCGCCAGATCGGCCGCTTACGGAATTATGGGACCTCGCCTACTACAACCTGGCGCCCCGCCTCTACCGTCTGCCCGGAGTTGCCGAGGCCCGCATCGTTGGCGGCCGGCCGCCTGAGTATCACGTGTTGGTAAACCCAAAAAAGCTCAACAGCTACAACCTTCCGCTGACCAAAGTAGTCGACGCGATCCGCAACAGCAACACGATCGTGCCTGCCGGCATGGTTCAAGAGAACTACCACCTCTACTTGGCCACAGTCACGGGCCTGATGCAGCAGAGAGACCAGATCGAAAACACGGTCGTTGATATCGTCAAGGGCACGCCGGTGCTTGTGAAAGACCTGGCGTCTGTGATCGCCGGGGAGCGCCCGATCTATAACATCGTGACTGCGAACGGCCGCCCGGCAGTACTTGTGAACGTATTGCAGCAACCGGATGGCAACGCGGTTCAAATCGCGGATGCAGTCAATGAGGAGCTGGCCGATATTCGCAAGACACTGCCATCCGACATTCAACTCTCGACGTACTATGACCAGTCGATCCTGGTACGGGAATCGATCTCCGGCGTTACCGAAAGCATCCTCATCGGCCTTGCGCTCTCTGTACTTGTGCTTATGGGATTCCTTAAGAACTGGCGCAGCACTTTGATTGCGGCGGCCGTGATTCCTGTCGCCGCGCTCATCGCCATCGTGTTTATGCGCCTCTTCAACATGAGCTTCAACCTGATGACGTTCGGCGGAATCGCCGCCTGCATCGGCGTGGTGATCGATGACGCGATCGTGATGGTCGAGAACATCTCTGTGCATCTGTCAATGGGCCAGTCGCCGCCGGAGGCAGCACGGAGCGCTATCGTTGAGCTCACCCCGGCCCTGATCGGGTCCACGTTAACTCCGATTATGGTTTTCGCGCCACTGGTATTTCTGGGCGGCATTACAGCAGTGTTTTTCCGTGCCTTGGCGCTGACTCTCGTGACAGCACTGCTCGCGTCGTTGGTTCTGGCGATCGTGTTCACACCGGTGCTCGCCGGCGTCCTGCTGCGCAAGTCAGCGGGACCAGCCGAAACCGATGTCCATCGGGCCGAGCAGGCCGGTGAAGGACGGATTCTCAGAGCCGGAACCAGGAGATATGAGGCAGCGCTTGCATGGGCCCTCGATCATCGCAAGACGATACTGGTGGCGGCAGGGCTGGTTCTGGCCCTGACCATTATTGTATACCTGCAACTTGGCACAGGCTTCCTTCCGGACATGGACGAGGGCGCCTTCGTGCTCGACTACAGAACGCCTTCCGGCACCTCCTTACAGGAGACGGACCGGGTTTTGAAGCACATCGAAAAGTTCCTTCGCGAGACGCCAGAGATTGAAAGCTATTCGCGCCGGACTGGAGCGAGGCTGGCCCTGGCCATCGCAGAGCCGAACACCGGAGACTTTCTCATTAAGCTGAAAAGGAAACGTGATCGATCACTCGATGACGTCACTAGCGAACTCCGCCGGAGGATAACCAGCTCCGAGCCGGGCATTGAAGTGGAATTCCCGCACATACTGGAGGACCTTGTTGGCGACCTGGCCTGGTCGCCGCAGCCGATCGAAATCAAGGTTGCGCATAATGATGAACGCGTTTACAAGGAAGTCGCCCATTCAATTGAGGAGTGGCTTCCCAAGGTGAAGGGTGTTGTCGATATTCTCAATCAAACGATCGTAATCGGACCTGCGATAAATTTCCGCGTCGATCAGGACAAGGCGCAGCGCGCAGGTTTCGGGGTAAACGACATCGCAAACATGGAATCGGCGATTCTCGATGGAGAGCTGGCTTCGAATATGATCCGCGGGGATCGCCTGATCGGTATCCGGGTGCGGTACCCGCCACCGTATCGGAGCAGCATCGAGGACCTTCGGAATCTGTTAATTACGTCCCCGACCGGCGCCACGGTGCCACTAGAGAGCGTTGCCCATATCGAGATGGAACAGGGCCAGACAGAAATCCGGCGCGAAAACCTTCGAAACATGTCGGCGGTTACAGCGCGGCTTGAAGGCCGCGATCTCGGTTCGGCGATGAACGAAATCCAGCAGCGGCTTTTCAAAGAGGTGCAGATTCCGCCGGGCACCGATATCGAGTTTGGCGGCCTGTACCAGATCCAGCGGGAGAGCTTTCTGGGGCTGACGCAGGTTTTACGCGGCTCAATTCTGCTGATCTTCATCATTCTTGTTTTCGAGTTCCGCTCTTTCTCGCATCCGATTGCGATTCTGGTTGCCACCATTCTGTGCACGTTTGGATCACTGCTGGCGCTCTGGATTACGGGCACCACGCTGAACATCAGCTCGTTTATGGGCGCCATCATGGTGGTCGGCATTGTGCACAAGAACGGCATTTTGATGCTCGACTCCGAGCAGCATTTTACGAAGCAAGGATTTCAACTGCGCGATGCCATTTTCCAGGCCGGCAGACGCCGCTTGCGACCAATTCTTATGACCGCTATGGCGACCGTGTTCGGAATGCTTCCGTTGGCAATCGGCGTCGGGTCGGGCGCTCAGCTTCTCCAGCCGCTTGCGATCACCGTTATTGGGGGAGTGACGATCTCAATGCTGTTGTCGTTGCTGATCACGCCGGTGCTGTTCTACGTGCTGCGCGAGCGGGGGCTATAGAAATGAGAGCCGACGTGTGTCGCCGATACTTCCATGAAGATTCTCATTATCTCGGACATTCACGGCAACCTTGAGGCGATTCAGTCGCTGAGCGAGGACTTCAACGAACTGTGGGTGCTCGGGGACCTAGTGAACTACGGGCCAGACCCGGATGAAGTTGTGGACTTCATTCGTTCGAAGGCAAGCGTTCTCGTCAGAGGGAACCACGATCATGCAATCGGCTTCAACGACGATCCACAGTGTTCAAAGCCGTTCCGCGATATGGCAGATGCGATGAAGCAATACACGCGTTCCGTCCTTTCCCAAGCTCAGAAACAATTTCTTCGGGAACTTCCGTTGAAGGCGGATCTCGATATAGGCGGGCTTCGAGTCGCCCTCTGCCATGCAGTTCCGTCAGACCCAATGTACGCCTATTGCCTTCCCGATTCCGATCGATGGCAGCGGGAGCTGGAGGAGGCACAATCGGACGTTTTGTTTGTAGGGCACACGCATATCCCATTCATCCGGCAAATCGGGCGGCGGATGATCGTCAATCCCGGGAGTCTCGGCCAGCCGAAGGGCGGGTCGCCGGCCGCGCGTTTTGCGGTCTGGGATACCGCTCGGGGAATCTTCGGAATCGAATTGAAATCTCTCGTTTATCCGCTTGAGCGGACCATCGAGAAGATCCATGCGCTGCCAATTGAACGTCAGATTGCGCGCCAATTGGCGGATGTGCTCAGAAACGGAGGTATCGCGAGCGCGAGCGCTGAGCAGGCGCTACCGTCTTCATGAGAGTATCCTGAGGGCCCTTAGCATTTCGTATACGTTCTTTCGACGAGAATCATCACGCGTCATTTCGGGCGCGCGGGATCAGCGTGTATTCGCATCCTGTTTCGGCCATCGTCTTTCGAGGCTCCGAAGATTCGAGATCCAGCACATACACGCGCGTGTCTTCCTCCAGCTCCTGGATCAGCAGCTCGTGACCGTTCTTGAATCTCACGGCGTCCCTGTACTGGTTCTGCTGCAGGCTCAGCTGAGTGAATTTCACTTCCTCGGTGATGCCTACATCCAGCTGGCGCTGAACGCGCTTCGGAATTCCCTCGAGCAGCAGCCGGGCGCCCGGTGGAATACAAACGGCCGTGACCCGATGTCCGGGGTTGCACGGCGTGATTGCTGACCACAGCCGCTTCCATAAGCCCGATGCTGCCGGGTCCGATTTCGCACGTAGTTTCCAAACATCGCCGGGCGCAGCCAGACCGATAGCCCCGGTCGGGAATCGATGCAATACCAAACGCTCTCCTTCATCGGCGAGCCGGTTAGGAACAGCCATTAGGGAATAATCACACATACGTTCGTTCTCCTCTCGTCTTCGAGATTTCAAAGTCCATTACTGCCGCCCCCTGTTGCCTACCGTCTGCTGTTCCCGCGGGTTGCCAGGAACCGCTCTCGGCTTTTCGCAATGGCATCGCGCGCCTCGTCCAGTCCGCGCCAGCCGCGAGTCTTGACGGTCCTGCCCTCCAGTTCTTTATAGATCTCAAAAAAATGTTCGATCTCCACCCGAATATGGTCAGGGAGGTCGTCCAGGTTTCGAACTTGATCGAAGCGCGGGTTGCGGACGGGCACGGCCAGGATCTTGTGATCGATCTCAGCTTCATCCACCATTTCGAGCATTCCGACAGGCCGCACTTCGGTCAGGCAGCCCGGAAAGCTCGGGTGATCGACCAGATTGATCACGTCGATTGGATCTCCGTCCTCGGCGATAGTGCCAGGCACGAATCCGTAATCGCCCGGATAATGCATCGGCGAGTAGAGAGCGCGGTCGAACCGGAACACGCCGAGCTCGCTATCGTATTCGTACTTGTTCGAGGAGTTCTTGCCAATCTCGACAATCATCCGAACAGTTTCGGGGCAGTGCGGCCCCGGATCGATTTCTGAAAGGCCGGTGAGAATCATTGCGTGAACCACAACATGTCCGAGTTAAGGCGCATTGGCCGCGATATTCCCCAGCACGTCAGCGACATCCTCGCAGCGGTCGATAGTGGATTCGAGGAATTCATAGATCTCCTTGAGCTTGAGCAGGCGCAGCGGTTCAACTTCAGACTGGAAAAGATCGCCGATACCGGAGCGGAAAACAATGTCTGCTTCGTGCTCGAGCTGATCGATGCCCGCCAGACGGTTCGCTTCTGGATTACGGCGATCCAATCTCTTGATTGCTTCCCCGATCAGGTCAACGCACGTTTCAAGGATTTGGCAGAGGCGCTTGGCTTGCGGCGGCAGGCCGGGAATCCGATACTCAGCAATTCTGTGCGCAACGTCCTCGATCCCGTCCAGAACGTCGTCCAAACGTGAGGCCAGCAGGCGTCCGTCTTCAGGCTCAAGCCAGCATATAAGGTTGCGGTTTAGCGTCGAAAGAATCTCGCGAATCAGGTCGTCGCCGCGGTGCTCCAACTCGTGCACCTGAATCGCAAGGGAACGGGCGCTCTGGGCGTCAGCACAGACTTCGGAGCGCAAAAGGCGGGACGCCTCCTGCAGCACTTCCGTTTGCCGGCAGACGAGCGGAAAAAACGGATCGTTCCTTGGGAGAAGATCAATAAGCCGCATCGCAAACACCAACTCTCGCGACAGCACATTCTCGAAACGGCTCTGGGAGATTGGCGCGTGCAGATACTCCTACAGCCGTTGCCATAGGAGTCATTGGCCCGGAAGGCGTTAAGCGGACTCCACCGCTACGAAAAAAGACTACAGCAAAACTGCTGGTTCCGGCAACCCCCGCCTGTTGCCGGCGCGTTCGTGGGATTTTAGAATGGGAATGACAGGTTTGGGGATGGAGCTCTACCATTAACCGTCCCGTGTGATTCCCGGGAATGATGGCTCCTACGCGCGAGGCGCCATGTTTTCCACCAGAACGCAGCCCGGGACGTCGGACAGAGACGGACACGGCGAGTTTTCTTGGCAAGCCGACCCGGAATTCGTCCCGCCACTCGATTTCGCCGCCGAAATCGCCGAGCGGTATGAGCTGTCGTCCCTTGCGCCGCTACTCGCTTCCTGTGGTGCCGCAGCCTCGCAGAACGAGCTGAGCGTCGCTGTTCTGGGGCGCTTCAAAGCCGGCAAGAGCAGTTTCTTAAATCACTTCACAAACCGATCCCTGCTGCCGGTTGGAGTTGTGCCGGTGACGGCAGTCGTCACCGAGATCCGGTTCGGGCCGGTCGAGAAAGCGACAGTTCATTTTATAAACGGACGCGCTGAGGAAATAGTTCTGGCCTCTATCGCTCAGTACGTTTCCGAGCGTGAGAATCCCGAAAACGCCAAGGGGGTCAGGATCATCTCGGTGGAACTGCCGAGCCTCGAACGGTTCCGCGGCCTCAAGTTCGTGGATACGCCCGGGCTCGACAGCGCATTGCTCCACAACACCGAGGAGGCCCTTCGATGGTTGCCGAACGTCGGCCTGGCTTTAGTCGCGGTCAGCGTCGATCCACCGCTGTCGCAGCAGGATGTCGAACTGCTGAACCGTCTTTACCGCTTCACACCAAACGTAACAGTCCTGCTGACGAAGGTCGATCTGATCGGCGCCGACGAGCGCGATGAGGTGATTGGCTTCGTCCGGGAGCAGTTACAAAAGGCATTCGAAAGACCGCCAGGCGTGATCCCATACTCCATTCGGCCCGGTTACGAAGGTCTCAGGGAATCTCTTGTGAAGAATGTATTCCAACCGGTTCTGGCGAGATTCGGCCAGGAGCGTAGAGCGATCATCAGCCGCAAAATCGATACGCTTCTGCGCGAGTGCGAAGACTACGTCAGGCTCAGCCTGAAATCTGCGGAATTGACTGGCGTCGAGCGGAACACGCTGAAAGAGACACTGATCGGGCAGCAGCAATTAATCGCAGACGTTAAATCTCAACTGCGCCTGATTGCGCAGCATGCGGCCGCAGGTACGCGGAGGTTTACGGAAATGCGCTTCCAGTCATATCAAAAGCCGATCGAAGATCGCCTCTTGCGGGATCTCTCAACGGAATTCCCAAAATGGACAAAGAGCCTCGCCACTTTACTGGACTCCTTTGAAAAATGGCTCCGCTGTGCCATGAAAGAGCAGCTGGCGTCGGCATCGGCGAAGGAAGGTCCCTGGCTTGCGGAACCCTTGCAGAAGACCTCCAAACAGGTAGTCCGGATTCTCCAGGATTTCAGGGATCGTTTATCGGAGAGAACGGTGCGCGCGTTTGGCGTTCCATTGCGCACGACGGAAGTCGAAATCGAGATAAGCGAACCGGAGGCGCCGGATATTTACATCGGGAAAGTGTTCGATCGGAATTGGGAGATGCTGTCGCCTATTCTGCCCGTTTCGCTCGTTCGAGGCGTGGTTCGCCGCCACTTTGAGCGACAGGTTTCCTATAAGCTGTCCACGAATTTTTCACGGTTGGTTTCGCAATGGGAAGAGCGCATAAACACAGCGTTGCTGAGCCTGCAGAAAGAAGCCGAACGCCGTCTCGACGAGCTGACGGCCACGGTAGGTCATCTCGTCGAAACCAGCAGCACTGATGACGCACCGAAAATCAGCGCCGATCTCGAAAGGATCAGCGCGCTGCGGCGCAGCCTCGCCGAAACCGAGACGGAGGACGAGGTCCGCGCCCGATTCCTTCACCAGGATCGCTTTCCTCATTGTTTGGACACGACACGATGAATACGATTACGAAGATTATTGGAAGAGAGATTCTAGTAGATTCGCGCGGTAACCCAACCGTCGAGGCGGAGGTTTGGCTTGAGAACGGAAGCATGGGACGCGCGGCCGTTCCCTCGGGAGCGTCAACGGGGGAGTTGGAAGCGGTTGAGCTTCGAGATGGCGAGAAGAAGCGTTACCTCGGCAAGGGCACGCGCAAGGCCGTCGCCAACATCAACCGAGAGATCGCAGCGAAACTGGTCGGGGTTGACGCGTCCAACCAGGCTGGGCTCGACGATGGGCTGATTGAGCTCGATGGCACTCCGAACAAAGGAAGGCTGGGCGCGAATGCAATTCTTGCGGTCTCGATGGCAGGCGCGAGAGCCGTAGCCAATTCTCACCGTCTCCCGCTGTATCGGTACCTTGGCGGCGCGAATGCGCGGACGCTGCCTGTCCCGTGTTTGAACGTCCTGAATGGCGGGAAGCCTGCCGACAATACCGTCGATTTCCAGGAGTTCATGATCGCGCCGCACCAATGCGCCGTCCTTCGCTGAAGCCATTCGTATGGGCATCGAGACCTTTCACACGCTGAAACAGGTGCTGAAGGCCAGAGGCTATAGCACAGCGGTGGGCGATGAAGGGGGCTTTGCTCCAGACCTCAAATCGAACGAAGAGGCGGTCGAGCTCATTCTGGAAGCCATCACAAAAGCTGGATATAAGCCTTCAACAGATATCTCGCTGTGTCTCGATCCTGCTGCGAGCGAAATGTGGGATGAAGGCAGATACATGCTCTTCAAATCCACAAAAAAGGCCATGACATCCGACGAACTTATTCGGCTGTGGGAATCCTGGGTAAATCAATATCCGATCGTTCTTCTCGAAGACGGCATGGGAGAAAACGATTGGAATGGCTGGCGAACGCTGACGGCCGCTGTGGGATCGAAAATCGAGCTGGTAGGGGATGACGTTTTCTGCACGAATCCCGCAATTCTCCAGAAGAGCATAGACGAAGGACTTGCAAACGCAATCCTGATCAAGTTGAATCAGATCGGTACGGTTTCAGAGACGCTCGACACGATGGAATTGGCGGCCGACAATGGGTACCGCTGCTTCGTCTCGCATCGTTCGGGTGAAACAGAAGACACGTTTATAGCGGATCTGACGGTCGCGACGAGCGCCGGGCACATCAAGACTGGTTCCGGATGCCGCAGCGAGCGCGTCGCGAAATTCAATCAGTTTCTGCGCATCGAGGAGGAATTGGGCGCGGCGGCGAGGTTCGCCGGAAAGCAAGCTTTTCTGCGCGCGTCCTCGCCTGCCGCGAAGGTGACGACTCCATAGGCCCCAATGGCGCTCGGTTCTGCAGGAGTCATGTCTCACTGTTTTCGCCGTGAGCTGGGGACTTTTCAGTGCCTTCAGTATAACGGGATCGACACGTCGTTGTTGTTTTGCGCCGGCACATTTCGCGACTCAGCCGCGCGGTCGCGGTCGATCTAGGGCAGCGTTGCTGAGCTGGTTGCGATGCCGATTCGCGTGTACGAATACGGCTGCGGTCGCGGGCGCATCGAAGGCCTGGATGCCGCCATCGACCAAAATGCGCAGACGGACTGATTTCTGGAACCATCTCGTGGAGATCGACAACGACGTGCGCGCGCATGGACAGTTTATTGTTCGCCGGCGAATGCGAAACCGAAGTGGATTCGCTTCGAACGGCACTCGGGAATTTGCTTCGAAATCGCTCGAACGGAAACACCGATGGGGACAGCTCGACGCATAATCGGCAAACCGACATCGGCGCGCTCCGGTCCGCGATTCGATCGAAGCTCGATGAGGTAAAGAGATTCCGAAAACAGAACGCCGCGAAATACCGGATTGAGCTCCGGCAACTCGACGCCGAGCGGAAGGCGCGGATTGCCCAGGCTCAAGCCGGCGCCGGACTGTACTGGGGAATCGAGACGAGATCCGGCGAACATAGGAAAGCGCGCGAGCGCGGGCCATCCGCGAAGGACGCCAGTTGAAGCCGAAGCTATGGGACGAGACCGGCAAGGTCGTGGTTCAGTTCCAGCGTGGCCTCGCGGTCCCGAGGGCTTTTCTTCAAAATGGACGGCTGCAGATCGGCCCGCTTTCTGAAGGCGCCTGGTCTGCCCCTTCGCGCGCCGAACGAAGACGGCTAACACGTACGAGTATCCGGATTCGCGTTAGCGCAAATGCAGACCGATCTCCCGTTGGGATCATCGTTCCGGCTGTCTTGCATCGCCCTATGCCGCACGATGGCGTGATCCGGGGCGTCTCGTTTGTCCGCGAGCGAGTAGGCCTGAATTGGCGGCATCGCGTATTGTTCATGGTGTCGGAACCCGCGTTCCCGGTCTCAACGACATCCATTAACGCCGTTGGTGTAGACCTGGGCTGGCGGCTGACCCAAAAAGGACTGCGAGTGGCATACTGGGCTGGCGACGATGGCGAGTGCGGAGAACTGCTGCTGCCGCCGCGCGACCTCAACGAATTTAAGCGGATAGGGAGCCTGCAAGGGGTGATTATTACGGCGCATGAGCAGGCGCGCACGCGTCTGGCTTCATTTCTTGCGCGTAAGTCTTTGCCACATGAGATTCGGAAGCTTATCGGCGAAGCCGTACGGTCCCCATCTCCGCGAGCGCTTGTAAACTTGCTCGAAAAATGGACAGCGCACCGGTTCGCCGGTGACAGGTACGCATTTTCAAAACTGCGGGATTGGCACAAGCAGCATATTCACCTATGGACATGGCGGGCGAACCTCCGGGATCAACTCCTTCGCAGACGCCGGGAGCTGTACCGCCGATTTGCTGCGAATCTTTCAGAGCAATACGGAAAAGTCTTTGTAAATGATATCCAGTTGCGCAGCCTGGTCGAGAAGCCCGACATACCGGTGCTGGCCCCAATTCAGCGTCAACGCCGGTTCATTGCTGCCATCAGCGTCCTCGATCGGATTCTCCACAATGCGTGCCAAAAGCGAGGCGCGATTCTCGAACGTGTGAAATGTAAAGGCGCGACAATTTCATGCCATCTCTGCGGAGCCACCGACGATTGGAACCCGCGGACGACATTAATGCACACTTGTTCGAAATGCGGCCGGTCCTGGGATCAGGACTATAACGCGGCCATGCACGTTTTGAAGCACGGGACCTCGCTCAGCAAACGGCGTGAAGCCGAGAAGGGTTGACGAAGTGGTCGGAGTGGAGTATGGTTCAAGAAGACAAGCGGTGGGGTTTGCTTAAACGTCGCCTGTGCGACCGATGACTCCTATAGCGCCAAATTGCTGCGGGAGATAAATGCGAACCATCTTGGATTGTTGGAACGATTCCATTGTTGTCCTCCCGAGCTCTGTATGGCACGTGTTTTGGTGCGGACCTCCCGCGAGTGATCGGCGCCGCGAAGGCACGTCAGACCGGCTCGCGCTCGTTGCGAAAATGGATTCGGGTACTATTAAGGGATCACGACATCGTGGCAGCGGAAAGGACCGGTTCGATGGCAAGCCGTTGTACGAAGCCGTCGTCGACCGGTGCAGGGCATTGAAAATCGCCAGCGCGACGGTGTTTAGAGGGGCCGAAGGATTGGGCGAGGCGGCCGAGGTCCACCGGGCACACTCCTCACGCACGATTTGCCGGTCATGATCACCATCGTTGACACGAATGAAAACATCGAACGTCTATTGCCAGAGCTTGACGGGATGATGGAAAGCGGCCTAGTGGTCAGTTCCGATGTCATAATGCGAAGGGTCAATCGCGGTTCCGCGGTTCGTTGAATCTCGGAGCTCGCAACGCAGCTGAAAACGACCGCGCCGAATGTTCCGGTTGCGGCCTGCTTGTATTGGGGCGTCGACGTGCTGTATTCTATTGATCGAAGAGCGGTGGAGTCCGCTTAACGCCGCGCCAGCGGCCAATGACTCCTATAGCGGGAACGCTGTAGGAGGCTGCCATCCAGCCCCACAGCGATTTCCCTGAAATTCCGGTGAAAGAGGAGGCGCATGGAACAGGTCTGGCTCATTGCGGCGCTTTGGCTGATATTGGCGCTCGTTGCGACACTGCTTTCGATCTGGTTTCGCATTTCGACCGCTCTTTCTGAGATTGTTGTCGGCACGGTCGCCCAGCTCCTCATCGGGGCCCTGATTGGAACCGAAGCTTTGGGCGCGAAATCCGCCTGGATCAGCTTTCTCGCAGGCACGGGCGCCATCGTGCTTACGTTTCTGGCGGGCGCAGAACTCGATCCGACTATTTTTCGGACCAAATGGAAAGAAGCGTTCGCAGTCGGTCTGGTCGGATTCTTCGGCCCGTTCCTGGGCTCCGCGGCGATTGCGCATTTCGTCCTTAAATGGACCCTCCCCGCGAGCTGGCTTGCAGGTGTGGCCTTATCGACGACTTCTGTGGCCGTGGTTTACGCCGTCATGCTCGAACTTGGCCTTAACCAGACCGAGTTCGGCAAGGGAATCCTAGCCGCGTGCTTCATCAACGACCTGGGCACCGTGATCGCGCTCGGGCTCATCTTCGCCCCGTTCACGCTGCACACCCTGATTTTCGTCGCAGTAAGCATCGTTGCTTTCGCGGTGCTGCCGTTTGTAACCCCATGGTTTTTTGAACGGTTCGGCGGCCGTGTTTCGGAGCTTGAAGCCAAATACATTCTGTTTCTCCTGTTCGCGCTGGGCGGCCTGGCGACGTGGGCCGGCAGTGAAGCCGTCCTGCCCGCATATGTGATTGGCATGGTCCTCGCCGGGACCGTGGGCAAGGATCATATTCTCGTACGGCGGCTCCGAACACTGACATTCGGCCTGCTAACGCCTTTCTATTTCATCAGGGCAGGGTCGCTGGTTTCGGTTCCCGCACTCATTTCGACGCCGTTGGTGTTCCTGGCGCTTTTCGCTGCGAAAATGTTTTCGAAAATGATCCCGCTCGTCCCAACTATTCGCGCGTTCGACTACTTGGGACGCGAAGGCATGTACTACACGCTGATGATGTCTACAGGGTTGACGTTCGGGACGATTTCGGCGTTGTTTGGCCTCAATCACCAGATAATTAATGATGCTCAATACTCGCATCTCGTGGCTACGGTGATCGGTAGCGCGGTGATCCCTACCGCCATAGCGAACTCGTATTTCATGCCGAAGCATCTGCTTCCGCGCCTCAGTCAAGCTCGCAAGGCCCCGGAAGCGGTTGCGGCAGGCGAGGAAGTCAAATGACAATTGCAGGTTGGCATCGCTCATTGCTGAGCTCATGGCACGCTCATGAACCAGCCGCTATGATGCGGAATGCAATGCAGTCCGGCTGGAAGGTGAACGCACCTCGGCTCGTTTTCTCGCTGGGCCAATCTCATTCAGGTTTCAATTTGCGGCGGAGGCGCGGCTTTGGATCGTTACCTTATAGTGATGCTCGGTGGAGCAACCGGATCCTTCACACGATACGTGCTTGGAACAGCCATCATGAATCGGGTGGGACCGCGGTTCCCGTTTGGGACATTTGTTATCAACATTTCAGGATCTTTCCTGATCGGACTGCTGATGACACTCCTGACCGAGCGGCTGCAACCTCACCCGAACTGGCGGCTTCTGCTGGTGGTTGGCTTCCTCGGGGGCTACACTACCTTTTCCAGCTTCGAATGGGAAACGCTCAGCCTCGTCAAAGACGGCGGTCGGTGGCTGGGTTTGCTCAATGTTTTGGGAAGTGTGTTGCTGGGTTATGCGGCGGTTTGGCTCGGCTCGCTCATTGCCGCGAAGCGGTGACGCCTTTCCGCGCGGTAGAGACTACATGAAAGGAGGCGCGCATGCTTGCCAAGGGCCCTGCCAAGAAAGTAACCATCTACGTCAATGAGGATACGCAGCGGCACCTCAACCCGTTATATGAATCGATTCTGTCCTTTCTGATGCACAAGGGCGTGGCTGGCGCAACAGCAACACGCGCGCTGGCAGGATTTGGCGGACATGGCGTCCTCCATACGCCAAAGGTTGAAGTCCTCGCTGAACACTTGCCCATTCGCATCGAATTCGTGGAAACGGCTGCAAAGGTCGAAGAGCTCCTTCCAACCATCTATGATATGGTCACCGACGGAATGATCGAGGTGCAGGACACGACGGTCGTCAAGGTCGCCAAGAAGGAAAAGCACGCGCGCGAACTCAGGCAACCGCATACGCGCAAAGCGGGAACGGCAAAGCTGATGCGAATCTTTATGGGCGAGGCTGACCGCTGGCACGGGGAGCCGCTCTACGACGCCATCGTGAAACAACTTCGGATGATGGATATCGCCGGCGCGACCGTTTACCGGGGGATCCTCGGTTATGGGGCGAAGGGGCATACGCACAAGCAAAGCTTCTTCCATGTTGCTCACGACCTGCCGATCATGATTTCGGTCGTTGAATCCGAAGATAAGCTCAAGCAGGCCGCAGAGGTCATTGAAGAAATGCTTCAGGACGGCCTCATCGTGATTTCCGACGTCGAGATTATCCGTCTGGTCCATTCGACTCCTCCGGAGGAGGCAGCCAATGCAACCATACCAGCCCGCTAAACTCCTGCGGCTGCACTTCACCGAGCGCGACCGCCATCAGGGCAAGCCGCTTCATGAAGCCGTTATCGAGAAATGCCGTGAGCTCAAGATTGCAGGCGCGACGGTATTCCGTGGCCTTGAAGGATACGGCGACACGGCCGAAATTCATCGCTCCCATATTGTCAGGCACGATCTTCCCATCGTGGTGCAGATTGTAGACAGCGCGGAGAACATCCAGCGGCTACTACCGATCGTCGAGGGAATGATGGATAAGGGTTTGATCGCCATCTCCGATGTGAGCGTGATCAGAATCCAGAAGACCAAGGGCGCTCAAAGTGTTTGAAAGAATTCTCGTGGCGCACGACGGTTCAGATGGGGCCCAGAAAGCTTTCGACGTGGCGGTCGAACTCGCATCCGAGCTTAAAGCAAAGCTGCACATGATTAGCGTGGAGGAGAACATACCGCGCTACGCCGAAACCATGGTGGAGATCGACGAGGAGAAGAATGCGGAAGACAGCTACTTCGGCCAGCTCGCTGCTCAGGCAACGCGCTGGGCCGCGCTGCACAACGTCGCCCTCGAAACCTCGATTGTTCCTGGCCATGAGGTCAAGGCCATCGTGGACTTTGCCGCCCAGGGTGGCTTTGATTTGCTTGTCATTGGCTTTCACGGACATTCGCGGATTTACGAACACCTCTGGGGAGGCACGTCGCAGAATCTCGCCCGGATTGCGCCTTGCAGTGTGCTGATCGTGAAGTAGAGCATTACCGATGAGTTGCATGTTCCCGCTGCTCGGGTTTTCGAGAGAGCTGGATCGGCTGAAGCATGCCTCTGCGAAGCGTGAGTCCTTACTGATCATCGGCGCTGCCGGCGCAGGTAAGACCGCATTGATCCAGACCGCAATCGCACAGCTGCCGAATCCGCGCGAAATCGTCGCGATCAGGTATTCGGCCAACCCTCACACATTGCTGGTTGACCTGACGCGCAGTTTGCTGCTTCGGGGCCATAGGGAACTGGCAAAGCGCGCGAAACCGGGTGTAAATATCGAGAAATGGCTGGCCGCCCAGACCAGCGTGCACTTGAAGGGATTGCTGTGGACATCGCTTGAGAGTGAACCTCGAATTCTTGTTCTCGATGGAATTGAAGGGGCCAGCTTTCCGATGTACCGGTTCCTCCAGCGCCTGTATTTCGCTCGCGGCACGGCAATCATAGCAGCGGCCAGGGACCCAGCCGCCCTCGGCGCGTTGGGCCGCCTGTTTTGGGATCCGCGTTCGATGATACATATACCGCCGCTAAGCCACGCGGACGCCGAACAGCTCTTTGATCTGGCCGTGAAGAGGTTCGGCCTTGAGCAGCTCGATGTGAACGAGTTCCGCGAGAAGGTGCTAGAGTCAGCGCGCGGCAATCCGGGCCAAATTATCGAGATGTGCAGACTGGCTGCGAACCCGCACTACCTTAACGGGCGGCATATCCTGTTCGCTCCATTGCGGATCGATGTAATGATGCGGTTTCTTCCGGCGGTTACGGGCTATCGCCCGCGGCGATCACTGCCATGAACCGCGGGAATTATGAAGTAGGTAATCACCAAACCCGCAATCAAAAACAGGCCGACAAAGAGTAGGAAAGCAGTCACGGCGCCCTTCGCCGCCATGGCGCGAGCCTTGCCTGTATCGACGAAATGGTGCTGATACTCCGATAGAAGATGATACAGGCGGTTGCGCCGCCGAGGGCGCCGAATAACGCACCCAGGGCCAGAAACAACGGAACAACGACATCGAAATCATTGGGCGAGTTCGTGGACGATCGGTTCAGCAGCTGCTGTGTCAAAAATCCGGCGAAACAGATCCGCTCCGTAGCTCGTTGGCAAGGGTTCGCCTTCAACCATGCGGAAGGTTCGGCGGCCGTCTCCCAGCCGTTCTGCGCGAAGGAACAACGCCTCTGGCATCCGAGCGGTCCAGAAACTCCGGGCCAGGTCGAACATGTGAGTGACGTAAAAGACCTTGATTCCGCTTTCAAGCAGCGCTCGGACGATTTGGCGAGCGATTTCGGAGCCCTCTCGTTCATTGGTCGAAGAGAAGGACTCGTTCAGCAGAACGAGGCTTTCGGGACTGATACTGTCCACAATTGTGCTCATCCTCCTGAGTTCTTCGTCCAGCTTGCCGCTTTTCAGGTTTGCATCTTCTTCCCGCTTGAAGTGCGTGAAGATACCGCGGCAAACGTTCGCGCTGAAAGACTCTGCTGCCACGAACATGCCACACTGCATCATCAAATGGGCCTGCCCGAGACTCCGAAGACAAGTGGACTTCCCGCCCCGATTGGCGCCCGTGATGATGATCAGCGTCTTCTGGTCGGCGGTCACCTCGTTTCCGACGGTCCGGCCATCGATGTTCAGGCTTAAAGAGACGTCGTAGAGTCCGCGCGCGGAGAGGCGCGAAGTTCCCGCCTGCAGCGGATTGGGCAGGCAAACCGGTTCGCCCTTCCGGATGAGCATCTCGCGCAGGTTCAGGCAGCCGATGTAATAACCCAGTTCCAGTCGTAGCATGCTGAAGAAACTGAGAATATGATCCGTAGATTGGGCAAGCGCGGTAGCGATATGGCCAATTCCCTGGCTCCTGAGATCGGACAAAGCCCTGAAGCCAGCCTCGTCACGATCGGCAATTTCGTAGTAAAGTGAGTCATCGTTCCCCGTGACACGCTTCACCCAATGCTGAAGCCGCTCAACCCAGCTCTGATGTGTTTCCCACGGTTTGCGGAGGACGTACTTCGCGGCTTTATTGCCCTTGCCGAGCGTTGCGCTCATCAGAAGGCCGTGGCGGAAGCGCAGCCGATCCATGTGTTCTTCAATGGTCTTGATGTATTCCTCGTCAAGCTCGCTCCGAAGCATTTCGAAAAAGCGACTGAACCCCTCCGAGCGGAAATTGGCACTCTGCTCTTCGGCAATCTTCCGCATCTTTTTCAGCAGCGAAACAAAACTCCCCAGCACCTCAAGGGCGCGGTGCAATGTCCCCTCCGGATACCGGATCGACATCCATCTCCACACCTTGCGCTCGCGTTCAATCGCGTTGACCGCAATGTCGTAGATCTCTCGAACCACCTCAGCCTGATCCACGCAGTCAGCCAGGACATGCTGGCGGTAGAGGATCGATTGCGGATCGTCAAGGCTGGCAAGCACTGCAGTCTTGGCGATGTCGAGCAAAAGCGAATCGCCGGCTGCCATGGCATTGAACAGAGGCTCCAACTCAAGATCGCGGATGAGGTCGGCTGCATTTGACGGCACGCCGGCATTCAATTCGAAGTCCCGGTCCCGGTGCATGAGCCAAACTTTCATGACGCCGCGCGCTCCCTGACCTTGTGTTCCATCCTGGACTGCACGTGAGCGTAAGTAAGCCGGTGCTTTTCGGCAATTGCGACCGCATAGGCCAGACCATCAGCAGGTTTCCTAACGAGTTTAAAGGTGCGGAGCGCCGGATCCGTCGGATTGATGGTGCTCACCATGCTAACCGTGGTGTTACTCAGCCGCGTCAATTCGTCCAGAAACGTGACCGAAACGCACAGCATGTCCAGAGTGATAATCCGCTCCATGATGCGCTTGCTGAGAAACAGAGCATCATCGACTGTTGTCGACAAAAAGCTCTCATTCATGATGAGAATGCTGTTCCTGGTTGCAGCATCAAGTATGCGGCGAATTCGCAACAGTTCGTCTTCAAGTTTGCCGGTCAGATTACGGATATTCTCCTCGCGCTCGAAATGCGTAAAGAGCCTGTCAAACAGAAAAAGGGCCGCTTCCCTCGCTGGCACCGGGCAGCCCAGGGCCGCGAGATAATGAAGCTGTCCGAACGTGCGGGCGAACGTTGTTTTGCCGCCCTGGTTCGGCCCGGAAACAACCAGGATGCGCTCCGGGTCGTTCAGAAAGAAATCGTTTGTGACGACCGTCTTGTTCGCCTGGATCAACCTTTCAGCGAGTGCGAGGTCGAACGCTTCGCTCGCATGAATCTCCTTCGAGGAATCGGAAACAGTCGGTTGGCAGAGCCGCAGGCCCGAGCGCTCGAAGCGGCGCCCGTATTCAATGCATGCAATGTAGAACTGAACTTCACGGTCGAACGCGGCGATTGTAGGATCCAGGTATCCGCTGTGCCGTGCGCAGTAATCTTCAAGGAAGGAGAACGTTTCTGAGAATAGCCGGGCGACGAGGTCGAGAATCGCGGCCTCGACATGGTTCATATCGTCCGTAACGCGAAAATCGAACCGGTATTCCTTCGCTGCGGCTTGCTTGAATTTATCAAAAGTCTCGAGGACATCTGCGCCGTAATCCGGCTCGGAGTTGTAGTTGACCACCGTTATCCGGTTCCCGTCGATGTGCAGGGAATATTGAACAGCCGCAAGCTTGTTCGTCAGCTTCACGGCGTCTGCAGCAAGCAGGGTGAACTCGGGCGACGCAGCGTAGTCAGCAAGAAAGTTTCGAAAGGCGGCAAACCCGCGGGAATGCAGTGGGACTGCGGCGAGATCGTCACGGAGGCGCGTGACAGCCGTGCAATAGACCTCCACAGCGTCGAGGAACCACCTTTGCTTTTGGCGCTTGTAGTGCAGCTTTTCCGCGCGCGCCAAATAACTGCGCATCATCCGCATAGCTTCCGCGAATGACCGGACGCAACCAAGCACGGCATCGTTTTGGAGATCTCGGAAGATCTCGTGACGATAGTAAATGGCGTCAACCGATTTCAAAGGAAAGTGGAAGAAGGGCCGCAGATTGTATTCATCACTGCCGGCCGTTATCGAGGCGACAATCTGATCGAGACTGAGGTCAATGAAGAATTCCGGCTGTGCACTGCCCTCCAGGCCCTTCGCCGCCGTGGAATCCGGGAACAAGATGCTGTGAAACGGCGTGGCCTGTGCTTGCTCCAGCTTGGGATTTGGAGTTAGCGCGACCGATTTTGCATCTGCTGTCAATCGATCCTCCAGGGACCGGCTAGCCGCTGGCCCCCCGCAAGGCGCGCAAGCCCGGCCATTGCGGCCTCGTTTTCGGTTTTTGTCGTCAAATGATGACGGGCGGCCGCGCGCTTCAGCACGAAGCTTTGCATCTCTTCGGCCAGCGAAGCTAACGCTGTCGCTTCTTTTCTCAGCAGGCGCGTTGCAGCTTCGGTTTTCGGGTTTGCGGCGAGAACCGCATGAAGATGGTAGGCGCACAGAGGAGGACATTGAGCAGGATTGACCGAGATCTCACGCGCAATTTGATCGGCGGCGACTTGCTCTTCTGACGAGATGAGGCCGCATACTTTGCAGGACGAATGTCGGGGCAATATCAGTCGCAGCCCCTCGGCGATCGCCTGCAAGGATTTGCCATGGTCGGCGAGCGTTCGGAGTTGTTCAGCAAACCGGACCAGCACCTCCGGGTAGGCCGCGCACACGCCTTGAGGCGAAGAAACCGCTTCATACTGCCAAGTGTGCAAAGGGCAGAACCCGGACCGCGAAGCATGTAAATGTTGGCAGTTCTCGCGTACGCTCAGTTCATACTGCGCATGCGCCATAAAGTCCCAAACCACGCGCTCAAGGCGTGAACAGATGCGGCACGGCGCAACGATGGAGCGGCGGGAGTTATGGGTCGTATGGGGCGAATCCAACGCGTCCGACGCATCCACCGCACCACCCATCCGCTCGACAGCATCTCGGAATGTACGAAGCCGGTCCAGAATTGTGCCGATCTCAGCCCAAACCGCAGAGTCGCTTTTCGCCTGCAGCAGTTTCCGAATGTGCGCCCCCGTTTCATGGAGCCGGCCTTGGAATTGCCGGTCGATGTTGGCGATCCAGTCCTCAGCTGCCGCATCGAGCACCTGCTGTACAGAGCCTAAGTAGCGCTCAACGAACTCAGGCACTCGCCGTTCCCACCGCCGGGAGGCAAGCTCTCTCAGTTTCCCCCTCGGAATCAGGTCGTACCACCAGGGAAGCTCGAAGGCCGTGAGAGACATATCGAGGCCCCGCAGGTGGAGGCTGTGGATTTCAATCGGGCGAGTCTCCGCGGCATCGATCCGAGTTCGTACTCCGATGACCTGCCAGGGAAGTGTAAAGATTTGGCCGGCCACGCGCTCCATCGCTGCTGCTTCTTGTTGCCATAACGCGGTAAATGCGCGCTCGATCTCTTCGCCGTTTCGCGAAAACATGTGCGCGAAGAGCTGTTGAGATAGCTTGCGCAAGAACTCTGCGAATTCATGCGCAGCAAGGCCGTCATCTTGGAGGAACCACTTGCGCGACTCCGACAAGAGATATGCTTCAGCATCAGGAGTCCAGGATTGAATATCGTTGTGGAGCCTTTTTGCAATCTCCTGCCGGGCGCGGTCGCGCTGGCGCCGGATCAATGCGCTCTGGTCGTTTCGTATCGTCTCTGAGAAATCGTGGAGTTTGCGATTGAGCACTCTTGCCAGTTCAGCACTGCGAGCTTGCTCGGATATTTGGATTGAAATTTTCTGGCGCTGTGCTATCGCCTCCGCGCGTTCTCCAGCTCTCAGCAGAAGCTCGCGCGCCTTTCGAGTGCGCAGGAATTTCACTAAAGCGGCTTCAAGATCCGGCAATCCGCTGTTCAGCAGTTCTTCATGAGAGCCAGCTTGTTTTGCGCTGAGGGCATCGCGCGCGGACACGGCAAACAGCTCGAAGTGATCGTCGAATGCTGCCTTTAATTCGTCGCGAATCGCCTGGACAACCGCGTCTTTTTCGTCCGTGGAAACCAGATCCTGCTTGTTAACGACGACGAAAACGGTCCGCGCGTGCGAGCGGACCTCTCTCAGGAAGTTCAATTCGCTCTCGGCAAACGGCGATTCGAAAGTCGTGACCAGAATCGCCGCATCAATCTCGGGCAGAAACTGGCGGGTTGTCCGGGTGTTCGCCCGAATCGCCGAGTCGATGCCCGGTGTGTCGATAAAATGAGCGCCCAGACTGAGCAGTTGGTGCGGAAGATGAATTTCTGCCAGCGTCACCTTTTTCTCGTTCCCCGGATTCCCGTTCCGTGTGACGTACTCCGGCAGTTGCTCCAGACGAGTCTCCTGGGGGAGCGTCCATCCTTCACGCTGGAGGAGAACGCATTCCGTTTCTCCGTAAGCAACCGTGGTGATCACGGACGTCAATGGAAGAACGCCGGTTGGGAGTTTTTCCGCCCCGAGAATCGCATTCATGAGCGAGCTTTTGCCGCGGCTGAACTGACCGACGAAGGCGAGATTGAATCTGTCTTTGGCCAGGCGCGCCAATAAACGCCGGCAGTCCCCGACCGCCATTTCGTCTTTACGCTGCTCGGCGAAATTGAGCAGACTCCGGACAGTTCCCGCCAACTCGAGCTTGCGTTTGCTGTACTCTTCGAGAGCGCCCGCCTGATGATCCATTGCCGTCGCGTTCATGCTTTACGCACCTGGAGCGGAGCCGCCGCTGCTTTGCGGCGGACGCTTTCGAGTATCCGGAGAGTTGAATCCACGACCCGCTCGATTTCGGGAAGGCTGGATCTGGCTGCCCATTCCTCTTCCACCAGCGGTTCGGCTTCCGGGTACAAATCAATCAGCAGCAACTGAATTTGTCCGCGCAGAAACCAGTCGGCTTTCGGCAGCACCGTCAGGAGTTTCTCCGCCGCTTTTCCCCTCGCACTCGCATCTCCGAGAGTGACGGCCAGCCGGGCAGTAGCCGCGAGGATCGATGGATCTTCGTCTTCCAGTAACGGCCGGAGCAGCGGCCAGCTCTCGGCGAGCGGACCGATTTCAGCTAGAAGCTCGAGCGCTTTCGCGCGCCGGCGAGTGCTGGAAGGCCGCTCCTCTTCGCGTGAAGGTAACTGCGTGCGCGCCGACATGATTAGAGCCAGTTCCGCGTTTCGTCCAAGACGGCGAATGGCGTCCATTGCCGGCGCCTGGCACAGGTCGTCTTCGAGCGCTCTCAAGAAGTACGGGATCGCTTCGAGGGAATCAAATTCCGCGAGAGCTTGTACGATTCCGGGCCGGGAATGCGGAAGCGCGAAACTCATCAACACGTCCAGAACATCCCTGGTCCGGAATTTCGCGAGCTCACAAGCCGCAGCATTCTTGACGCACTCCTCAGCAAAACGGGTTGCCGCGTCGGGGATATCTCTTCTGGATATGAGGTACTCGATTAAAACATCCTTCGCGCCAAGCCCGCGGAGCGCCTCAACGGCTGCCCGCCGCGGCTGATATACCACACTCGGCTTTCCTTCCAAAAGGAAGCGGCGAAGCGCGGAAACCGCTGCCGGTCCGCACCAAACGAGCTTTGCTGCGGCCTCGTCGCATCCCGTAACAGTATTGAGCTGCCACATCAGGTGTTCCAGGCGGGCAGCGTTCTCCCGGGGAGCTCGGTTCTCAAAGGCGTGCTGCGTGGTCTTATCAGGCGACTCCACGCTGAGCCTCCTTCCGAACGCGGGGGCGGTTAGCGATCAGCAGCAGCGCGCCTCCGAGCATGACCGCTGCGGCGCAGCCGAATGCGCTGGCCGGCGACACCGCGGTCCAGAGACTCCCTACGAGCGCGCTGGCTGCGAAATCGCCGATCCCGTTAACCGTTCCGATAAGGCCATATGCGGTTCCGCGGGATGGAACTGGCACAAGATCGGCGGGGATGAGACCCTCCAGGGCATCCTGAACCGCGAGGTGGACGCCTCCGAGTGCGAACACGATGCCGAGGTGGAGAGGGTTGGAATCGCGCAGCACGAACGCTGCGGCCATCAGAGTCGCCGTCACTACCGCGACAAAATAGCCGGATGCGAGCAGTCGCCTCTTGTCAATGCGGTCGGCGAGCGCTCCAATCGGGAACGATGCCGCCGCGTATACGGCATTGTGGACAACGTAGAGAAGAGCCGCGATTTCCGCCGCGCGCACCGGCCCGTACGTCGGCGTCAATAGCTGAGTCGCCGCGAGGATCAATAGGGTGTGAGAGAAATCGCCCAGGCCGAAAACGCCGACCCCTCGCAGAAATCGCAGGTATGGCTTGGGCAACTCCCGGAATGCGCCCCAGAAGCGGAGTTGCGGGTTCGCGGGGCGGCGCTTTTCCTGAACTAGCGAAACGAACGCCAGCCCGGAAGCCAGACCAGGGATCAACGACAGAAGAAACACTGCCCGGGACGGCGTCGCGGGATTGCTGTGCGGGAGCACGGAGAGCAGCCATACCCCGGTCAGCGGGCCAACAATCGCGCCCACCGTGTCGCCTGCGCGATGCAGGCCAAACGCTTTGCCGCGAACAGCGGGCGCCACCGATTCGGCCAGGATCGCGTCACGCAGCGGGCTCCGGATGCCGCGGCCGAACCAGGAGATCAGACGACCCACCAGAATCAGAGGCCACGAGACCGCTGCCGCGAATAGCGCGAGAGCCGTGCCGGTCAAAAAATAGCCAAGTGAAACAATCGCCTTCCGATGACCGATTCGATCTGAATACCATCCGGCGCCCAGCTTAACGAAGCTCGATGAAGCGTCCGAAACGCCTTCAATCCAGCCGAGCGCCGCAGCAGCGACGCCCAGCGTGCCCAAAAAGCCCGGCAGGACGGCTGTCACCATCTCATGCCCGGCATCGGACAGGAAGCTGGTAATCGCCATACCGACGACATTTCGATTAATCCAACGTCGCTCGTCGGCCGTCGGCAGTGTTGTGATGGTTTCGGCGCGATGATCAGCCATGATGGGACCTATGAAACTGGAGCCATCTGGGCTCGTCCTTCCGTGTCGGGCTCTTCCAGAGCGCGGAGCTCGCGCAGAATGGCGGGCGCATCGCGGCTCGGAGTGTCGCCGCTCGCGCTAATTCGGCTCAGGTGAGAGCGATATTGATCGGCTTGCGTTTCGAAGCGCAATTGCAGCTCACTTAGGGTTCGGCGCGCCCAGGAATCGAGCATGCTCCCGAGATTCGAAAAGGCTCGTTCGACCTGGCTGCCGATTTGGCGCTGCAAGGAATTACGCGTCCGTCTCAATGCCAATGCTTCAGAGATTTTGCCCAACAGGGGCGGACGGACCTCGATCTCGAATGTGCCAAGATCCAGCTTTGGCATTTCCTTAATCACCGCGGTTAGATCGCCCTCTGCGGCGGTCTCCCGGTAACCAAGGGCTTGCTCAGCGGACCGGACAGATCGTGTCAGTTCGGCGGCGAGTTCTTTGAGTGCGGTTGAGATAGCCCGGGCGTGTTCGGCTGCGAAATTGGTCAACTGCCTGGATACTATGCTTGCCGGTTCTTCCGTGCTTCCGCCGGCCCATGCACGCAACAGCGCCTTCGCCGCTTGAGCAAGCCCAGTCTCTGCCTCGCGGCGGATCAGGTGAGTCGACTCAAAACAGACTTCCCGAACTTCGGCAATCTTCCCAACCGCCTCCCGCAGCCCTCTATCGATTTCGTCAGCGTTGATGGGCCCCCTTACGCTCGCCAGACGGTCGTCCGTATTCCGGCCAAGCCTGAGCTTCAGAGCTGTTACCACGCCCTCGCGAAGCGACCCGATTTTCCTGGCTAACGATTCCTGGGCGAGCTGCTGATGACGGTCGTATAGGGGTAAGAACACATCGTTCAGCCATGCCTTTAGAAGCGCGGCATGCGAGGCTTGAACGCTAACGGGATGCGCGGAAATCGATAGCCCGAGCTGTGAACGGATTTGCTCGGAAATATACGCGCAGGAGCGTGCGCAATCTTCGGAAGTGAGCAGGTCGCTCTTGCTCAAGAGCACGGAAGCGGGAATACCGGCTTCGTAGAGCATTCGGATCGTGCCCAGATCGTCCTCCGTCAGTGTCGATCCCGCATCGACGAGTACGACGCCGAGGTCGCAACGCGGCAGGTAGGCAAGCGTTTCGGCAGCGCCTGACGTGGCTAAAGAACCGAGACCGGGCGTGTCCACGAGCACAACGCCATCGCGCAATCGGTCGGATGGCAACTCGACCACGATTCGAGTGACGTGTTTATAGTTCCCGGGATTTTCGCGCTCGCTGACGAGTTCCGGAAGGCGCGCTATGTCCGTCCGCTCGGCGCTTCGATCGGCGTACCACACCGTCAAACGCGGGGTGTAACCGTAGACGAGCCGGGTCGGCACGGCCGTGATCGGCGTGACGCCCACGGGCAGGATGTCGTCTTGCACGATGTGATTCAGAAGCGAAGATTTCCCGGAGCTGACGCGGCCGAATAGAGCAATTTCGAAGTTCTTCGCCTCCAGCCGGTCGAGAATCATCGAAAGCGTTGGGCGGAACTCGACCAATCCATGATTGCTGATAACTCTCTGGAGCGTCTGGAGGAGTGTTACATCCCTCCCAGCCGTAGCCAGACGTTCCAGACGGCCTTCCAGATCCTGCCCCAGCCCCTGCGCAAGATAGGCGTCCAGCTTCTCGACCGCGGCGACCATCTCGTCGACGACTCCGTTAAGCTCGCGAATCTTTCCCTCCGGCACTTCGCCATAGCCCCGCATGCGATCAGGCGTGCACTCCTGGAATGCGATGCGTATAAACGCGAGAGTCACCCGTATGCAATGAACCGAATCAAATGCCGGCTCTGGCACGCCGATACTCTGGGATTCGAGCACGCGCACCATTTGATTTCGAATCCGTGCAATATAGTCCTCGACCACCTTCGCTTGAGCCGGCGAGAGCGGATTTTTGTACTTGCGGAATGGCGACTTTGATTTCGACGCGGTGAGGATCGCTTCGACTTCCGATAGCAGCTTGTCGGCGTGCTGGAAGCTCGTCAGCACATGAAGTCTTTGCGAGGAGTTCAGACTCGACGCCGCGTCTTCAGATCGCATCGCCTGTTGATGCAAAACAGCCATATCCGCCACCCCGTTCTGCTGAACGTACACAGCAGCCGTGAATTACCGCTGGGATTTTCGGAGGGGTTCGGATCGGAAGCGACCCCGCCAGAGAAAATCCCTGGTAGGAGTCATCTTCCCCGGTGTGGGGCGGTTAAAGGCGAACTCCAACGCCACTCCTATTGTCCGATGAACGGCCGCTTCAGTCAAACGTGTCACCGCCGGTCGTAAAATCCCCATAACGCCGGAGTAAAATTCCCCACCCCTGGCAGAGGCTCAAGCCGGCACCGACTCTGGAACGGAGGAGGTGCCGAGACCTGTTAAGGGGGGAAAGAAGTGAGTGACATCGAAGAGATGAAGCGGCAAGGGCTCAGCATTCAGGCCATCAGCAAACTGACCGGGTTCGATCGCAAGACGATCCGGAAGTACTTGCTGAAGCCGGAAGGAACGCCGGTGTATGGACCGCGCCCAGCGCGGCCCAGCAAACTGGATGGGTTCAAGCCGTACATCGAAGAGCGAATGAAAGCTGGCGTGTGGAACGCGCAGGTGCTGCTGCGGGAGTTGCGCGCCCGCGGCTACGAAGGCGGCTACACGATTCTCAAAGACTGGCTGCATCCGCAGCGCAGCTCCGCGCAGACTGTGGCGGTGCGGCGATTCGAGACTCCGCCCGGCAAGCAGGCGCAAGTGGACTGGGGACATCTCGGCAGCATCGACATCGACGGCTAGAAACGCAAGCTGAACGGATTCACGTTCACGCTGGGCTACAGCCGCACGATGATGGCCGAAGCAGCGCTCGATCAGAAGCTGGGCACGCTGCTGAAGATGCACGAGGAAGCCTTTCGCCAGTTGGGTGGCGTGCCGGAGGAGATTCTCTACGACCGCATGAAAACGGTGTGGGTGGAGATCGATGATCGCGGCGAGATCGTGTGGAACCCGGTGTTTCTGGACTTCGCGCGCTACTGGGGATTCACGCCGCGGCTGTGCCGGCCGTATCGCGCGCAGACCAAAGGCAAAGTGGAATCCGGCGTCAAGTACGTGCGGCGAAACTTTCTGTGCGGATTGCAGGGTCGCGAACCGAGCGGACTCGATGGTCTCACACACGAGCAGGTGTCGTCACGATGGAGTGTCGATCGGTTCAACCTGCAGCCACTCGATGGGCGCCCGCCGTATCCGTACGTCGATGACGAACTGCGCAAGGTCGCGCGCGACGCTTACGTTTCCTGGCAGGGCAGTCGTTACTCGGTGCCGTGGACCTATGCCGGTAAACAGGTTTGGGTACGCGAACGCGGGCGCACGGTCGAAGTGCTTTACGGCCACGAGCGCATCGCGATTCACGGC
>Ga0209061_1001593_pt1 | contig 35858 bp, 33 predicted proteins | sample Coa_R1_10_FD_187157 | JGI IMG/M metagenome (GOLD analysis project Ga0209061, IMG submission 187157) | Surface soil microbial communities from Centralia Pennsylvania, which are recovering from an underground coalmine fire - Coalmine... | ecosystem: Environmental > Terrestrial > Soil >... | reverse complement strand
CGGCCAGGAGTCGTGGGCCGAGCACCGGGAGCTGATCGACGCGATCGACGCGCACGACGGCCCGCGCGCGGCCGAGGTCGCCCGCACCCACAACGAACGCACACGCACCGCCTATCACAACCCTCCGCCGGATGCCGACGGGGGTGGCGCTCCCCGCGGGGCCGATGCTGCGGCCCCTCGCGACTAGGGGGAGCATCGTCTCCGTGCCCGCCGGCGGTGCCGGCGCCCTGACATCGAGGCTCATGCCCCTCCGGGAGTTCCGGGCCGCTGACATGCGTGGCCACACCCCCGCAGATGCTCGCGTTGCCCGCCGGCCACGGCGTGATTTTCGCCACGGCGGGATGCGCTGGCCACTCGCACGGGCGCAAAAGGGCAGGCCCGTAGCGGCTGGGCCGGCGGGCGAACAGCGGTCCCGGGGCGGGGGAACAACGCTGCAGGAACCGTCGGGTAGCGTGGGAAAGGCATGCGCAGGTCCATACGCCCGCTGGGACGGGCCGTCACGGTGCTAACGGTAAGTCAGCGAGGATGACATGAGTTTCGGTGATGCCGCACGCTGGCGGAAACGCCCTCAGTGGCTTCCCGAGTGGATGCTCGTGGCCGCTCCGACCGTCCTCGTGATAGCTGGCACATCGTTGGTCGGCATACTCCCCGCCGTCATCATGACGGGAACGAAGCACCTGACGCTCGTCGCGGTGGCCGCGGGTGTCCCGTTCGCGCTGCTCCTCCTCATGGGGGTGGTCCTTGCCCTCGTGCTGCCGGGAGAGGCGGGGCCGCCAGGCGGCGGGGGCGGGCCGCCCGGGCCGTCTGACGAGCCCCCCGATGAGCCGCCATGGTGGCCGGCGTTCGAGAAGGCGTTCCGGCAGCACGTGAGCCGGCGCGGCGGCGAGCCGCCGGAGCCGGCCCCGGACAGCAGCGGGGACAGGCGGTCCCTCATAGCGTCGTGACACCCGCCCGCATGCCGCAGCCAGGCCCGGATGCCAGGGCCAGGTGCACGGTGCACCCGCGTGCGCCGTCTTGCCGGCGCCGGGGTGCCTCGCGGGGGCGGAGAGCAACGCCAGGCATGGCCCGCGGGCCTGCCCCCGCGCGGACTCGTGAGGCGGTCGCGGGCGCTGCCGTGCCCGCGCGGGCGCGGGCACGGCAGCCAGCGTTCCTTCCCGGCACGCCCGGGGGTGTCGTCCAGGTCGCTACCGGCTGCGGCGCCTGGCCGGCCCCCCGGGGTCTCCGGTTCCCCTCCGGGTAGCCGGCGCAGGCGGCGGCAGGCGGCCGTTCCCGGGGTCCTGGACAACACGGGCCTGCGGGTCCGGGCATCGCGTTCCTCACGTGACAGCGGCCTGACCGCTCTTGGCGGCCCGCTTGGCGGCCCGCTTGGCGGCTGCCGCCGCTGCCCCGGCCTCCGCCTTGCGCATCTGCTCGAGCGTGGGTGCCCTGCACAGCGCGTACACCACGATCGCGGCGAGGATGGCGAGGCCGAAGCCGAAGACGAAGCCGCCGACCCAGTCCACCTGCCCGGCGACCACCAGGCCCCCGGTCATGACGATGGCGGCCAGGCCGCCGGCGAAGCTGCCGCCGATCGCCTTGAACGAATAGACGGTGGCGTAGTTGATGGCGTTGTTGTTGGAGCCGTAGTAGTCGGTCACGATCGTCGATGTCATCGGGAAGTTGGCCCCTGACAGCCCGCCGGATATCACCGCGAAGATGGCGAACAGCCAGGGGATGTGTTCGTAGCCGGCGAGCAGCAGCAGCATGATGAAGACGGCGTCGAGGATATACGCGTAGAACATCGTCATCCGCCTGCCGATCCACTGCGACACGTAGCCGTAGATCGGCCGGAAGATGCCGTCGGCCAGCGAGAACCCCGCGAACCCGCCGGCCGCCGCCCAGATGCCGATCTTCATCGCCTCCCCGAACGGGAAGATGTACGACACACCGAACAGCGATGCCCCCACATACAGCGCGAACTGGACGCCGAGCCACTTCGCCTGCGGCGTGCGCCACATCTCGCGGGTGTTGTACTGCTTGAGCGCGGGCGGGTTGGCGTGCAGGTCGTGGAGCTGGCCCTTCTTGTACTTGGACCAGTTGAGCGGGTCGACGTGCGCGGGCCACCAGTTCTTCGGCGGGTCTTTCATGAAGAAGGCGGCCGTGCCGGCGATGACGGTCAGGCAGATGCCCTGGATCCAGATGAATGTGGGCAGGAAGCTCCCGATGTTGGCTCCCCCGGTGTCCCCGGCGATGCCGCCGATGGCGATGATCCACGGGACCGCGCCGTAGGCCCACCCGCCGTCGACGAACCCGTTGCGCCAGCCCTGCTTGTCCGGGTACCACTTGCCGGTCATGTTGATGGCGCTGTTGTAGATCATCCCGGAGCCGATGCCGCCGAGTACGGCATAACCGAGATAGGCCTGCAACAGGCTGCTGGCGGTGGCGGTGAGCCCGTAGGCCACGACGCCGCACAGGACCGCGCCGATCAGGGTCGCATACTTGACCTTGAGAATGCCGTGGTCCCGCAGGAAGCCGGTCAGCGGGTGGCTGCACACCGACTCGAAGACGACGTAGACGGAGAACAGCCAGAAGACGGCTGTCAGGCTCCAGTGGTGCTGGGCCTGCATGGAGCCGGCGAGCGCGCCCCAGGTGTACTCCAGGATCCCCGCCATGAACATGGCCGCCCAGGACGCGAGGATGGGTACCCACCGGCCGTAGCCGATAAGCTGTTTCGGGTCTTCGCCGACACGGTACTGCTTGCCCGTCGTTGGGTTGGTGATGATGCGGTAGGGCAAACCCCCGGGGCTCGCTGTGGCTTCCACGGGGCTTCGCCTCCTCTCTGGGATGAAGGGGCTCGGGGAAATCGGCCCGGAAACTGCCCGCTGACGGCGCGGTGCGCGCTGTCCAGGACCGCCGTGGGCGGTTCTCCGGGCTTTGCGTGACGGCCTGTGCAGGCCACGGCAGGGGCATTCGCTACGGGACCTGGATGACGTGGACTGCTGTGTAAGGCGCTGCGTCCTGCACCCGCAGGCGCCGCCTGAGAGGGGCCGGCCTCGGGCCCATGGCACCGGGCAGGCAGTGACGTGAGGTTGCGGCCGCCGGGAAGCTGGCCGTGCCCGGGGTCCCCGCCAGCCCGCGGCCGCATGCCGTACGGGCCAGCGCGGCTCGCCGGAGGCGGGCAGAGCCGCCGCCTACGGCGGGATGAGGCAGGGACAGTGCACGGCGGGGTGCGGGCACTGCCGCGGCGTCATCCGCGCCTCGCGCCGCGGCGGAGAGCGGGTATCCGGCGCGCGACCGCGCGGTATCCGGTGGCGGCGGTATCGTCGATGATCCGTCATTCCGCCTCCTGTGCGTAGCGGCGGGAGCCGGGCACTGGAGCCAGCGGATTGTATACCGTTGGCAGGATACGGCCATCGTACGCCGCAGGGGCGCCACGTCAAGGGGTGTCATATCCGCGCCCGCGGCGGAAACCGGGATTCCCGCTGCCGTCAGCGGTTCATGACGCTCCGCAGTTGGGGGAGAGCCGCGACGTGGTGATGGAAACGCACACCCGGATACGGCAGCGGGAGAGCACGCCAGCATGGCGGGACCAGCAAGGCGGGAAAGGCACAGTTCCCGGACGGATGCCCGGGGCGGTACCCGCCTGCCGGCCCTGTGAGCACGGGTCCTTGCGGGCCGTGCGGGCGGGGCCGATGCTGCGGCGGTTACCGGGCGCGGATGACGGAGAAGCGGGGCGAAGCTCCGGCTGGCCGCTCTCCCGGGCGCAATGCCCGGGAGAGCGGCCAGTGTAGGACGGTCATGGGTACGGCTCACAGGCAGCCCGGACCGGAGGGCCCGGACCGGGCGCGACCCAGGAGCTGGGCCCGGGCCGCGCCCGGCGATACGGCGGGCAGCGCAGTGGGATCTCGGGGGTCCTGGGGGCCGTCCCCCGGGCAAGCAGGCTCAGTACGCCAAGCAGGCTCAGTACGCGCGGCCGAAGATGACCCGCTTGCCGTAGGCGGACGGGCGGCCGCAGCGCACGCACGTGCCGGATTCCTGCGCCGCCTCCAGCGGGACGCAGCGCGGCGTGGCCGCCGTCTCCGCCTTGATGTCGTCCTCGCATTCCGCTGCCCCGCAGTGGAACGCGCGGGCCCAGCCCGCCGCGACGGCCTCGGTGAACTCCTGCCACGAATCCGCCGTGGCGGTGTGCTCGTCACGGAACGCCGTCGCCCGCTGGAGCAGGAAGTCCTGGAACGCCCCAAGTTCCGCGGCCAGCCGCTGCGGCGCCTGCCCGAGCTGGACGGGCTCCTTGCCCTCGCCGAGCCGCCTGGCCATCAGCACGCTGCCCGCGGCCAGGTCCCGCGGGCCGAGTTCCAGCCTGACCGGCACGCCGCGCAGCTCCCAGTCGTTGAACTTGAAGCCCGGCGACAACTGCGGCCTGTCGTCCACGTGCGTGCGGATCCCGGCATCGCGGAGCCTGCCCGCGAGCTCCGCCGCCGCGGCGGCCACCTCCGCGGCCTGCTCGCCGCGGCCGATCGGGACGATGACCACCTGGTAGGGGGCGAGCTCCGGCGGCAGGACGAGCCCCTTGTCGTCCCCGTGTGTCATGATCACCGCGCCGATCATCCGGGTGGCCATGCCCCACGACGTGGTGTGGCACAGTTCGAGGGCGCCGCTCTCCGAGGCGTACTGGATACCGAACGCGCGGGCGAAATTCGTCCCCATGTAATGAGACGTGCCGGCCTGAAGGGCGCGGCCATCGCGCATCATGCCCTCGACGGTGTACGTCCGCACGGCGCCGGGGAACCGCTCACCGGGTGTCTTCTCTCCCGGGATCACCGGGATCGCCGCGATGTCGCGGGCCACCTGGGCGTACAGGTCCAGGGCGAGCAGGGTCTCGCGCATGGCGTCCGCCTCGTCGGCGTGCGCGGTGTGCCCTTCCTGCCACAGGAACTCGGTGGTGCGCAGGAACATCCGCGGCCGCAGCTCCCAGCGGACCACGTTCGCCCACTGGTTGAGCAGCATCGGCAGGTCACGGTGGGAGCTGATCCACTTGGCCATCATCTCCCCGATGACCGTTTCCGACGTCGGCCGGACGACCAGCGGCTCCTCGAGCTCTTTCCCGCCGGCGTGCGTCACGACCGCGAGCTCGGGCGAGAAGCCCTCGACGTGCTCGGCCTCGCGCCGCATGTAGCTTTCCGGTATCAGCAGCGGGAAGTAGGCGTTGACATGGCCGGTTTCCTTGATCCGGCGGTCCATGTCGGCCTGGAGCAGCTCCCAGATCCGGTACCCGTAGGGGCGGATCACCATGGTACCCCTGACCGGTCCCCTGTCGACGAGCTCGGCCTTGAAGACCAGCTCGTTGTACCAGGCGGAGAAGTCCTCGCTCTGCGGGGTCACTCCGCGTTCGTCGCGTGCCACATCCCAGAGGGTAGACCAGCCTGGCGGCTGGGCCGGTACCGTCCGGCCGAACTGAGGGAAGGCAATGTCACGGATGAGGTAGCGGAGGCGCGTGCTCTATGGCAATGATGTACTGAAACTCGTTTTGCTTCTGTCATCATCGGGATCGCGGGCGCGCAGGCACCCGCCTTCGGGCACGGCGAGGAAATGCCGTATCTCGCCCGCCTTGCCGGTACGGCATGGTAACTTCTCCCGTGTCCGGCGTGCGGCCAGTTTCGCCGTAGCCCGTAGTGCTGGCCCGGGGTACGCCCCCGGACCCCGTAGGTTGTGGCTGGAATTCCCGGCCTTCAGGCCGGGGAGGCGTCAGAGGGGTAACCGGACGACGATGAGTAGCGCATGGCCGCAGGAGGACGACGGCCTCCAGTGGCCGCCAGTGCGGCAGATGCCAGCCTCCCGCGCGCCGCGGGACACCGGCGCTGTCACGCGCGGCTACCCGCCGTACCGGCCGGAGGATGCCGGTGATGGCGGGTACGGCTCGCCTTACTGGCCGGACGATGGCGGGGCTGCCCGGCGACCACCCGCCGCGCCGGTCACCTCCTGGGACCTGCCCGCGATCCGGGAGCCCGCCGGCGGCGTGCCCCGCGGGCGGGAGGGCCGCCCGCGGCCCGGCGGCTACCGGGGGGACGCGGATGGCGCGGGCTACCAGCCGGAAAGGCCCGGCTGGCCGGGACAGCCCGGCCCCAGGGGCAGCGCTAGGCCCGGCTACGGAGCTGCCGGGTACCAGGATCCCGGCCGGGCGGCTGCCGCCTACCAGCCTGCCGGGTACGGCAATGGCCGCGACGGCGGCTACCAGGCGGATGACCACCCCGGCCTCCGCGGCGATCCCGGTACGCATAGTCCCGCCTACCGGAGCGCCCGCGGCCAGGTTCCGGGATACGGCAACGGCTATCACGACGGGTGGCCTCCCCCGGGGAGTGGCAGCTCCCGGCCCCTCCTGCGCGATGGCACGGCCGGGCGGGACAGGCCCTCTGTCTCCCCGGGTCCTGCCGCCCTCCCGCGAGGCCGCCGGGGCCGCCACAGCGGGTATGCTCCTGCGGCCGGCCCCGGCAGCCGGCAGGCCGGCTACCGGGATGCCGGCCCCGGCTACGGCGTGAACGACGGCTACGGCTACCAGGACGCCAGCGGGGCCACGGTGAGCCTCCGGCTGCCCCAGGACGCCGCGCCCGGGTACCCGCGGACGCGGCCGGCAGCCGATGGTTATGATTCCGGCCAGCTCTCCACTCAGCGGCTCCCAGCCGGGGATCTCGCCGCGGGGGCGCTCACGGCAGGCGAGTTCGTGCCGTCCGGTGGTTTCCCCGCGGGTGGCCCGCCATTCGCCGGCCAGGAGCCGGATGGGGGGCGCGGCCAGGTGCTGGATGATGTGCCGGCCGGCAGCAGCCTGGGTGACGAACTCGCATCCGGCGAGTTCCCGACAAGCCAGTTCACCGCGGGCGGACTCGGGGCGGGCGAGCCCGGCGCCGCCACCAGCGTTCTCGACCGCCCGGCTCCCGCAGGTCCCAGGGCACCGGGAAGACGCGGAGGACGCGGCGAGGCGACCGTGATCCAGCGCCCCTCTGCCGCTCCCGCCGCCGGTGATCGCAGCAGCAGGACCGGGGGATGGACGGGGGCGACAACCGCGTGGTTCCAGGCGGTCCGCGACGGCGGCCGCCCCCCGGGCAAGCGGCGCGGGCGCAGCGGCGACGGCCGGCTGTGGATCGCGCTCGGCGGCCTCGCGGTCATCGCGGTGGCGTCGGCCATGGCCATCGTCACGCTCGTGCTCCCATCCGGCCCCGGCGGCCCCGCCCACACCCTCGCGACGCCCTCGCGGATCGGGGCGTACCTCCGCAGGCCCGCGCTGGAACGCCAGATGAACATCGACCAGTTGCGCAATGACTTCATCTCGATGAGTGCGGGGCACGCGAGCCATGTGGTGGAGGCCGTCTACGAGGCGGGCACGTCCGGCTCGGCCAAGCCGCCGCAGATCCTGATGTTCATCGGCGGGAACGTGGCGTACGCCTCCCCGACGGCGTCGCTCGACGGCTTCCTGCAGCGGTTCCAGGGCGCCACGGCCACCAGCGCCGGCTCGCTGGGCGGCAGGGCGGCGTGCGTGAACGCCTCGGCGGCCCAGCCGGGCAGCCCGGGGAACATGGCGATATGCACCTGGTTCGACAACGACACCGTCGGCGAGCTCATCTCGCCAACGATGAACGCCGCGGCCTTGGCGCAGACGATGCGTTCGGTGAGGCCGCAGCTCGAACTCGTCGCCCGGCAGAAGCCGTAGCGGTGCCCGCCCGTCACATGATCAGTACCGCGGCGCCGCGTACCTTACCGGTCGCGAGATCGGTGAGGGCGCGGTCGGCGCCGTCGAACGGGTACTCGGTGGCAGCCACATGAACGCCCATCCGTTCGGCAAGGGTAAGAAATTCCCCGGCGTCGGCCCGTGTGTTAGCGGTCACGCTTCGCAGCGAACGCTCCTGGAAAAGGTGAGCAGCGTAATCCAGCGGCGGGATCGCGGACAGGTGGATCCCTGCGATGGCCAGCGTGCCCCCGCGGCCGAGGGCGGCGAGCGCCACGGGCACCAGATCGCCCGCCGGGGCGAAGATGATCGCGGAGTCGAGCGGCTCAGGCGGTGGCGCGGACGGCTCCTGCACGGTGGCGGCGCCGAGTTCGGCCGCGAGCTGCCGGGCGCGGGAGGACCGTGTGAACACGTGCACCTGCGCACCTTCCCTGGCCGCGATCTGGGCGGCTATGTGCGCGGACCCGCCGTAGCCGTAGATGCCGAGGCTGCCGCCAGGCGGGACGTCCGCCCGGCGGAGGGCGCGGTACCCGATGATGCCGGCGCAGAGCAGCGGGGCCACCTCCGCGTCGGGCCGCTTGCCGGGCAGCGGGTGTGCGTAGGCGTCGGCCACGGTCGCGTACTCCGCGTACCCGCCGTGCCGGTCCCAGCCCGTGTACACCGACCGGGGGCAGAGGTTTTCCCTGCCGGTACGGCAGTACCGGCATGCCCCGCAGGTGGACGCGAGCCACGCGATGCCGACCCTGTCGCCGGGCCCGAACCGGGTGGCGTCCTGCCCGGCCGCCACGACCTCGCCTACCGCCTCGTGGCCCGGGGTGATCTCCGGAGCGTGCGGCGGGAGGTCACCCTCGGCGAGGTGCAGGTCGGTACGGCACACCCCGCAAGCCCGGATCCGCACGAGCAGCTCGCCGGGCCCGGGCCCGGGTACCTCGCGCTCGGTCAGGCGCAGCGGCCCGGGCGGGCCGGACGTGACGGGCCCTGGCTTCGCAACCACCCATGCGCGCACGAGGCCACTGTACTGCCGGGCTACTGGCTGGAAGGGCTGCCCCCGGCCCTGGACCGTCGCAGGGACAGCCGGGTGATCGCGATCACGACCCCGAGGGCGAGGAGGACGAGCCCGAGGACCTGCGCCCCGAACTCGGCGCTGCCCAGCGGGGGGATGGGGGAGGAGTCTCCCGTGGTCGTGGCCTGGCGGCCCCGTGCCGCTACCGGGGGCGTGCCCGGCGCTGGGTTCGGGATCGAGGAGGGGCTGATCTTCGGGAACAGGTTCCCCGCGTTCCCGGGAGGGCTTATCGAGGTCACCGACCCCGGTACCGTCGGCAGGGGGCCGATCGGCAGTTGCGCGCCAAGGCCGTTGACCGCCGTCCCGGTGTTCTGCGTCCCCCCTGCCAGGGAGAACTCCGAGCCGCTCGTGCCCGGGACCGTGGTGCCGGGCGTGGAATGCGACGAGTGCGCGCTCGTGGAACTTCCGCCGTGGGACTTGGTGCCGGACGAGTGACCGCCGCCGTTCGATGCGCCGGGTGAGGAGTGGCCGGTGGGGGTCGGGGATGGCGAGGGGGACGACGGCGGCTTGGTGACGGTGACAAGGACCGGCTGCTTCCCCCACTTCTGCACTTTGGTCGCGCCGTAGGTAGCGGTGTAGGTGAAGGTGACCGTCACCTTGTCACCCGCGGGAGCCGATGCCGGCACCGTGAGCTGCGCCTCCGCCTGCGGCGTGTACGGCTCTTTCTGCGTACGCGGCACAGTCGGCACGGTGCAGCTTGCCGGGCTCTGGCAGGGGCTCATGAACACCGGCTGAGTGAAGGCCGTGCCATCCTTCGCTGCCGCAACCGAGGCCTTGATCGTCGCCGTCATACCGGAAACGTTGGTCCAGATCCTGATCTCGAACTGGACCTTTTTGCCGGGTGCGGGGCTGCTCGTGGACGGCGTGACGGCCATCCACACCTGACCGGAGGGCGGGGAGGTGGCCTGCTGCGTCGGCGACGATGAGGGCGACGGGGACGGGGAGGGCGACGGGGACGTGCCGGAGGAACCATGCGGCAACGGCGAGGCTGACGACGTCATGGATGTGCCCGCCGCACCCGGCGGCGTGGATGAGGACGTCCCGGACGTGCGTGACGAGGCTGACGGTGACGTGCCCGCCGCCGAGCTTGATGAGCCGCCGGGAGACGGCTGGCCGGACGTTTCCGGCGGGCTGGTCTTGGCCGGTGACGGATCGGCGGCCGACGTGGATGTCGCCGGTGCGGACGCGGCCGAACTGGCGGAGCCTGACGGCGCCGGCGTGCCCGGGGGCGCGGTCGTGCTGCACAGTGCCGCCGGGGACGGGGCCGTGGGGCTGGGGGAGGGTGTCGCGGACGCTGAAGTCCTGGCAGAGGGCGAGGGCGACGGCGTGGCTGTGCCGCATGGCGACATCGCGCCCGATGGGCTGGCCGGGGCGGAAAGCCTGGCCGTGCGGGATGACGTGGCCGCCGCCGGTGAGTTCACCGAGGCGGCCAGGGCGGTGCCCGTCATGCCCGCGAGGACCGCGAGGACACCGGTGAGCAGGCTGGACGTCATCAGCCGCGGACGCGCGTACCGCCTGGCGGCATCCCTTCCGTGATCCGCGTCATGGCCGCGGGAACGACGGCGGAGAAAGCTCTTCAGCATGATGGTGTCGTCGCGGGGACTCGGCTCTTGGTCACGGACCCTCCTATTCGACACTAAAGCCACCTCTCACCGCTACCCCTTGCCGGCAACTACTTCCGGAACGCTGTCCCCGGCCGGTGCCTCCGGCCGCCTGTGGCCGTACCGGATGCGGTGCCGGCCAGCCCGGCGCCGGCCCGGAGACCGGTGCCGGCCGGCACCGCGGCTGGTCCCGGCCGGGGACGCGGCGGGCGGTACGGCGGCAGACGATAGGACGATTTCGGTTCCCCGATCGGTTCCGTGTATGCTCACCTGGCACGGGTATCGCGCCGGATGCCGGTCCGCACGGTAGGCCGCGATCCGGTCGCTGCACGCGTCAGCAGGCCAGCGACGCCCCGTTAGCTCAGTCGGTCAGAGCGACGCCATGGTAAGGCGTAGGTCCACGGTTCGATTCCGTGACGGGGCTCCGCCAGTACGCGCGCTCGGCAGCCGCTCGGCTGCCGAGCGCGGCCCTTCAGCCGATCAACGTACTGAGGTGAGGGCAAGGTACCGTCCGGCATCCCGGTTCCCGCGCCTCACGTCATGGGGCGGACGGCGCTCGCGCAGCGAACCCCGGCAGGCTGTCATGATCAGACCGACAGCCGGTAAAGCGCCGCGGAGCCCGCGCCGAGGTGAACGTCGAGGCTCGCTGGGCTGCCCTGGCCGGCGTACCGGCCGGCCGGCGGAACGAAGCGCGAGACACTCCGCACTGTCTGCCGGTTGATGCCGAGCCTGACCGTCGCGGCATGGTCCGGGTCACGGTTGGTGACCAGCAGCCACCGGGTGCCGTCGTCGGTTGCCTGGCGGAACAGCCCGAGGATCGCTGCGCTCCCGCTGGCGGACGTGAGGTAGTCGCCGGGCGAGAACGGCGTCGTCCCCGGGGGCAGCGGGGTGTCGTTGGCGTGCTGCACCGACACCGAGACAAGCGGCTTGAGCTGCTGACCGGCCGGCTGCAGCCAGTCGCGGTTGACAGCGCTGGCGGCATCGTAAAGCGGGGTCTGCTGGCCGTCGACCGTGATCAGGGCCTGGGTGAACCCCTCGCCGCGGGCAGGATCGGGTGTCCAGTAGGTGAAGAAGCGCCGGTACCTCTCTGTGACCATAGCCGATGCGCGCGGCATGCGGCCTGACCTGCGGCTGAGATCTCGCCGGTTCTCATCGGTCCCGGGCAGATCGTGGGGTCATGTGCCCTGGATGTGCCCTGCCAGGCGTTGACGCTTAAGCGTCAACCCGCGCCGCCGCCCTGGCCACTCGTGTCCCTGCTCCCGATAGCTGCGAACTCCGGGACTGCCGGGCAGGTTCTGTCAAGGCCGTCTTCGCGTGTACGTTCACCTGGCAGCTCGCCGGGTGTGGTTGTCCTGCGTGCACGGACGGCCTTGACGGGTTCTGCCCGCCCCGGACAATGTCGCAGCGGGAGCAGGGCGCCGCTCCCCTGAGCGAACCCCGGTGACTGCCGTACGTCAACGGCGGCCCGGGGTCTTCTGCTGTTCGCGCCAGCCGACCGGCGTTCGGCCCCGCCGCCACAGAGCGCCAGCGGGAGTGACGGCGGGGCGCCGCGTCGGCGGCGCGAGCGGCCCGGCGGGCCGCCTTGAAGACGTACAGAAAGTTCTCACAGGGCGCTGCCTAGGCACGCTGCCTAGGCATTCTCCGGCGCGTTGGCGCCTGCTCCCCGTTGCGACTCTCGTGTGCTCCATCGTTGGCCACTGTGGCGCCTGGCCCGACCTGCCGTACCAGGCCCGAAGGTCCGTCTATGCTGAGACGGTCCCGGGAAGGAGACAAACATAGTGACAGATGGTAAGCGGGTGCTGCTGCTTTGGGATGTCGACCACACGCTGATCGAGAACAGCGGGGTCAGCAAGGCGGTCTACGCACGCGCTTTCGAGGCCCTGACGGGGCGCATGGCAAGGGTGCAGCCGGGCACTGACGGGCGCACGGATTATGAGATCATGCGCAACCTGTATGCGGCTAACGGTGTTGCCCTCGTGCCGGAGCATGAGAGGTCCTGGCCATCTGCGCTCGTTGAATCGATGGATGCGCTCTCGGCCCGGCTCATGGCGGACGGGTATGCCCTGCCGGGCGTTCTCAAGGCATTGACCGCCATTGACGCGATACCGAGCATCGTGCAGTCTGTGCTGACCGGGAATATCCGTGCCAACGCCGAGGCGAAGCTCCGGCTGCTGGGCAGCTACGCGTCACTGCTCGACCTGGATGTCGGCGGGTACGGTTCTGACGACATTGTTCGATCGCGGCTGGTCGGTGTTGCGCAGGACAAGGCGGCGAAGAAGTACCGTCACCGCTTTGAGCGGACCTCAACCGTTCTCGTCGGCGATACGGAAAGGGATGTGGCCGCTGCCCTCGACGGCGGGGCCATGATCATCGGCGTTGCCACAGGCGTTACCTCGGAGGAGGAGCTGAGGCAGGCCGGAGCGCACATTGTCGTGCCCAGTCTTGTCGATGTCTCGTTGCTATTGGACGCCCTCCGTGAGCTGACCGGTCAGGCACTTGAAGCGGCCGTGTAAGGCTGCCGCTCCTCCGGCGTATACGGGTACGACTGCTCCCACACGAACTCGAAGCTCCGCATGTAGGTATCGAAGAGGTCGGCTCCTTCGACACGCCGCAGGTGGAGGATCGGCGCTATGTAGCCGTAGGTGCCGTAGATGTGCTGGTTGACCAGCATCTGATCGTCGTACCTGAAGATGGAGTTGTAGAGCGCAGTGCGGTGCAGATGGAAGGCCACGCCGTCCACCGCCGCTAGCGGCCGGTAGTAGGCCAAGGCCATCCTGATGCGCCCGATCAGGGCATCGTAGAGACGTTCTTCTTTCCCGCGCAGCTCCATTTCCGGGGTGTCGGGGTCACCCAGCAGTATCCGCACCGCAACGCCGCTCCCGGCCTTGTAGCGGATGATGTCGATCGACTCCGGGTTGTCCTCGGGCAGGAACAGCGCAGCGTCGGCGAAGAGGTCGATCTGCTTCTTCGCAGACGTCAGCAGATCGAGCCAAAGCTGCTTCGGCGTCTCGGCCCTGTGCGGGTAGAACGCTACTACTTCGTTCACCGCCTGGTTGGCGGGACCGCTGGCGAGTGCGGGCCACAGCCAGGTTGAAGGCACGTCGAGGAGCTTTGCCGCCTTGTACGCCGTCGCCCTGTGCGGTGTCCGGTCATGGGTCACCCAGCGTTGCACGGTCTTCGGGTTAACGCCCAGCTCGTCGGCAAAGCTCTCGTCGGTATACCCGTTGGCATGCAGAGTTGCGCGCAGCCGACCGTTAGGCATGTTGCTCCTTTCGGGACACACCGGGGACGTTCCGGGGACACTTTACTGCGTTGGATCCGTCCTTACAAGTCTTTCATCTGTTGTGTTGGAGTCCTCATTCGCTCAGGCACCTTTGAGGTGAGGAAAGCGCACCGGCAAGCGGTGCCCCTCGCGAATCGAAGGGAGAGCCTTGTGAAGCTCTACGTGGACACCAGCAGCAAGCAGGTGACGGTGTCGAAGGACCCGGTCGAGAAGACCGACCAGAACGGCCGCCAGCGTGTTGAGCGCGGGACGGGCCGGCCGATGTGGTCGACGCAGGTGTTCGTCCTGGACGACGACGGGGGCGAGGTCATCACCGTCACTACGGCAGGTGAGAAGCCGAACGTGAAGGTGGGGCAGCCCGTTTCCCTGTTCAAGCTGGAGGCCCTGCCGTGGGCGACCAACGGGCGTAACGGCGTGGCGTTCCGTGCCGAGGAGATCAAGGCGGTGCCGGGTGTGTCGTCGGTCAAGGCCGCTTCCTGATCCGTGCCGCCAGTTCACCTGGGTGTCCTGCCTGGTGCCTGACGCTTAAGCGTCAAAAAGGCACCATCTTTGCCGGTTCTGCGGCGGGCTGGCGGAATGTCCCCGCCCACTGAAAAGAAAGGCAGCAGATGACGTATCTGAGCCACCTGGTCAGGGAGATCCGGCGCGATGCCGCCGCCTTGCCCACGGGCGAACTGCGGACGGAGATCGGGATCAGCATCCACGTCCTGGAGGCGTTTCTCGACCATTACGCGAGCATCCGGCCTGGCGCCGGGGCGCATGAGGCCGTCGAGGCGGCCGGGGATGTGATGGATGCCGCCTTGCGGACTGCCCTGTATGTCCGGGAGCTGACCCGGCGGCCCGCCGAACGCGTGGTCGCGCGGGTTCACCTGAGCCCCAACTAGCCGGTTAGCGCCGGGCCAGAAGGGACCCTATTCCCCCTGGCCCGGCCTGACGGGGCCTTCTGGGCGCGCCTGCCCTGGTCCCGTCCCTGTGAGCACAAATCCCCCAGTGAGAAAGGGAGCTGCGCTATGCGCAATTCTACTGGCCGGGGCGTCTTCGGGCGCCGGTCCGGCGGGACGGTTACCGTCATCGAGGAATCGGTGCACCGCAGTGCCGTCCGCAAAGCAAAGACCATCTTCTGGGTCGTGTGGGTGGTGGCCGGCCTGCTGTCCGCGACGGTGGCGGCCAGCAAGTGGCAGCCCATCCTCGCCCTGTTCATCGGGGCGGCGATCGGCCTGGTGGTGGCCTTCGCCATCGCCGTGGTGGTGATCATCTGGCCGGTGGTCCGGGCCATCTGGTGGTGGATCCCGGAGATCGGCCTGGCCTTCGCCCTGATCGGCGGGTGGATCGAGCTGGCCAGCCACACCACCCTGCCCGAACGGCTGGGCGCGGTGGCCCTGCTGGGCGTCCCGGGTGCGATCGCCCCGGTGCGGCGCCGCCTCGCGGCGCTGTGCTGGTGCCTGATCACCCGGCACCGGCTGCGTACCTGCTTTAGCGAGTTTTTCGTCACCAACCGCACCGGCAGCCTGCCATTCATTCTGTGGGCACGTCCCACCCCGGTCGGCGAACGGGTCTGGCTGTGGCTGCGCCCCGGACTGGCCCTTGATGACATTCAGGCCCGCACCGACAAGATCGCGGTGGCCTGCTGGGCCGATGCTGTCGTCGCCGAGCCGGCGTCGGAGTCCAATTCCGCCTACGTGCGGATGGACATCAAGCGCCGCGACGCCCTGACCGCGACGATCACCAACCCCCTGCTCAGGCTGATCACCCCCGGCACCCCCGCCACCGGCCGCCAGCCCGCCGGGGTGCCTACCGCGCTGGACCTGCCCGAGGTCAGCCCCGATGAGGTTGCCCCGTCCAGCCCCACCCGGCCGGAGAAGGAGAAGAAGGCATCTTCCGCGAAGCCCCCGGCTGCCCCGGCCGCCACCAGCGGCGCCAGCGACATCGAGGACTGGCTGTAACCGCCGCTCCGGGGCCATCCCGGCGGGCCGCCCCCTGGCTGCCCGCCTGACCTACTGATCGCGGGATTCCCGGGCCGGAGCGGACGGCCCGGCCTGGGATCCCCGCACCCCCTCTCCCATGAAGGAGGACCGTGTTATGCCCGCCCTTGCTACCGTGCCTGGCCCTGCCCGCTCTGCTGGCACCGTGCCGGTCGGGCCGGTGCTGTCGATGTTCGACCCGGTCTATGTGGGCGTCGATGAGTTCGGCACCCCCGTCTACATCCGGATCATCTACAAGAACCTGATTGCGGCGGGTGAGCCCGGCGGCGGCAAATCTGGGCTGCTGAACACCCTGACCGCCCACGCCGCCTTGTCCGCGGCTACCCGGCTGGTGCTGTTCGACGGCAAGCTCGTCGAGCTCGGCATGTGGGCCGACATCGCCGATGAGTTCGTCGGCCCCGACATCGGCCACGCCCTGCTCACCCTCCGGCGGCTTCAGCGTGTCATGGACAACCGCTATGCCTGGCTGCGCGCCCGGGGCCGCCGCAAGATCGAACCCGGCGACAGCATCAGCGTCATCGCGGTCATCTTCGACGAGATCGCGCTGTATTCCACCGTGCTCGGCACGGAACAGCAGCAGAAAGAATTCGTTGCCCTGCTGCGCGACCTGGTGGCCCGCGGCCGGGCCGCCGCCATGCCGGTCATCGCCGCCACCCAGCGGCCGAGTGTGGACATCATCCCCAAGAGCCTGCGCGACCTGTTTGGCTACCGGGCCGCCTTCCGCTGCACGAGTACGGGCAGCAGCAACATCATCCTCGGCGACGGCTGGTCCGAAGCCGGCTTCGACGCCACCACCATCCGGCCCACCAACCCCGGCGTGGCCTACCTGATCGCTGAAGGCGGCGTTCCCCAGCGCGTCAAGGCCGCCTACCTCTCCGATGCCGACATCACCGCCCTGGCCGGCTACGCCGCCTGGACCCGCCGGACCACGTCCTTTGCCCCGGCCGTCGTCCCGGCGGCCAACGTCGCCTGACTCACAAGAAGGGAAACCGTCATGTTCTACACCACCGATCCCGAGACCCGGATGCGGTTCATCACCGGGCTGTGCCAGCTCGCCAGCTACCTGACCGACCACCCGGACGTTCCCGTGCCGCGGTACGGCACCTACATCAGGCTGTGCGCCAGCCCCGCCGAGGACGGCGGCCGGGAGCAGGTCAACCACATCGCCCGCCTGCTCGGCGCCCCGGTCGCCGACGACACCGGTAACGGCGGCCACTACACCACCGCCCGCGCCTTCGGCCCGGTCAGCTACGAGGCCGCCTCCATCCCCACCACCTGGCGCACCTGGCATGAGGTCCAGGACTCCTACTACGGGTGCGTTACCCCGGACAGCGAGCCAAGCACTACCGCCTGACGCTTAAGCGTCAAGGCAGGAAGGAACCTAGCCATGCCGATCACCATCCTCGACTATGTGAAGTCCAGGCTCGGGGACAAGGAAACCTACTCCGAAGAGGACCACTGGCGGTGCGGCGTCGCCCTGCTCGGCGGCTGCGAGAACTGCCAGGCGACCATCGCCAACTACAACGCCTACCCCTCCAAGTCCGGTTACTGGCGCTGCGCCGAGTGCATCGGCGGCACCGGGTTCGCCACCACCAGGGAGTTCAGCGAATACATGTCCGGCGAAGTTCGGCAGCCATGAAAACCCGCGCCAAGGACTACTACGCCATCCTCGGCGTCCCGCCCGATGCAACCCTGGCCGACATCAAGAAGGCCTACCGCAGGCTGGCCCGCCGGTACCACCCGGACCGCAACAACGGCGACCCGGCCGCCGCCGCCAGGTTCCGGGAGATCACCGAAGCCTATGAAGTCCTGGCCGAACGCGCCCGTCGTACCGGGCATACCCGGGCAACAGGATCGGCCACCGGGGCCAGCACCAGCACCGGGACCGCTGCGGCCGGGGTCGACGTGCAGGCCGTCAGCCGGGTGCTGGCCGTGCTGGAGGAGATCTGGCAGGCCATCCGGCGCTACCACCCGGAGATCCCGCCGGTGGTGATCATCATCGCCAGCGGCACCGAGGGAAAACAGGCCCGCTGGGGCCACCACGCCCCCGGCCGCTGGTATGTCGATAACCAGGCCCGCGCCGAGATCATGATCAGCGGCGAAGGACTGCGCCGCGACGCGCCCAGCGTCCTCGGCACGCTCCTGCACGAGGCCGCGCACGCCCTGGCCGCCGCCCGCGGCATCAAGGACACCTCCCGCCAGGGCCGCTACCACAACAAGCACTACAAGGCCCTCGCCGAAGAACTCGGCATCACCACCGGCTTCGACGGCCTCATCGGCTGGTCGATCACGACCGTCCCCGATTACACCGCCGCCCGTTACGCCGGCCAGCTTGCCGCGCTCAAAGAGGCAATGACCTTGTGGCGGCGCGATGAGATCCAGATCCCCAGGCAGCGGCGCAACACCAACTTGATTGCCGCGATCTGCCCGTGTGGCCGGTCCATCCGGGCCGCCGCCTCCACCCTGGCCGAAGCGCCGATTACCTGCACCGCCTGCGGCGGGGCCTTCCAGCCCAAGACCGCCTGACGCTTAAGCGTCAAGCTCTGGCGCGCTTCGGCTCATCATCGCACGCGGAATTGTCCCGGTTCTTTACCGGCGCGTGCGCGTCACCTTCCACTCACACGGCACGGGGGCCGGTCCTTGCCTGCCCAGGTCAGCCCGGCCCCCTGCCCATCCACCACCTCAGTAAAGGACGTGGACACGATGCACCCTACCCGCCTGGACCCCGGCAATCGCCGTGCCGGCTACCCCGGCCAGCTCACCGCCCGGGGCATGTACCTCGCCTTCTACGACCCGGACGGCGAGCGGTACGGCCTTCCCACCTACCCCTGGCACTGGGCACCGGAGGGCCTGTACACGATCCGCCAGCTCCGCGAAAAGGGCCTGCGTCCCGGCGGGCAGGACCCCGCCGCGCAGATCCTGTGGCGGCGCGGCCAGCGCGTCGCCTACCTTTACCGCGCCGACCTCGCCAAGCCCCGGCGGCGCCCCACCATCAACCAGCCCGCCGCCGTCGGCCGCGCGCTCCAGGCCCGGCGGATCTGCCCCACCTGCCGCACCGAACAGTCCTGCTACATCCCCCGCTCGCTCGGCGAATGCAACGACTGCACGGCCAGGTGGTCCCGATGATTACCGGCACCATCTACCTACTGCACTTCGACCAGCCCTACAAGCACGCCCGGCACTATGTCGGCTGGACCACCGACCTGGCCCAGCGGCTCGATGAGCACCGCCAGGGCCGGGGCGCCCGGCTCATCGCCGTCATCACCGCTGCCGGGATCGGCTTCACCCTGGCCCGCACCACCACCGGCGGCCGGGCTGACGAACGCCTCATCAAGCGCTTCGGCGGGGCTACCCGCTACTGCCCGTTGTGCACCCCCCGGCCCCGGCCCGGGAGGTGGGCCCTGTGAGCACACCCCCTGCTACCCGGCCCGGCCGCATCGAGGGCGCCGTGCAGATCATCATTCTGCTGCTGATCGGCGGCATGGCCGGGGCCGCCTCCTTCACCCATGTCCACGACTGGACGATGCACAACTCACCCGCCGGCACCGGAACCTGGTTCGGCTGGGCCAACGCCGTCATCTCCGAGCTCACCCCCACCGCGGCCGGGCTGGAGATCCGCCGCCGCAAAAGGGCACACCGCCCTATCGCCTACCCGATGGCCGTCCTGATCGCGGCCGCCGCCCTGTCCCTGTCCGCCCAGGTCGCCGAGGCCAGGCCCACCCCGGCCGGCTGGCTGATCTCCGCCGTCCCGGCCCTGGCCTTCCTGGCCCTGTCCAAGCTCGTCTTGTCCCGCACCACTACTACGCATCAGGAACAAGACCGGTCATGTGCTCCTGCGGAGACCCCGGCCCCGGAGACGAACCCGGCACCTACCCCGGCGGCTGCCTCTGCCATCGAACCCCCGGCGCGTGATGATCCCGGCGAGCTGCCTGCGCAGCTTGTGACCTCTGCGCGGATGGCCGCCTTCGCCCACCACCAGTCGACCGGCCAGCCGATCAGCACCGAGGGCCTGGCCGCCCATCTCGACATCCCGCCCGCGCTGGCGGGCACCCTCCTGCACTACCTGGACGGCACCGGCATCCCCGGCACCTCGCCGTCCCCGGTCACGGCCGCCAACGGCACCCCGGTAGCGGGGAGCCGCCCGTGACCTCATCCAGCCCGATGCTGGCTCCCGTGCCCGGAACCGGACAGGCTCCGGGCGCGGGGGCGAACACCGGAACCGGCGAGCACGTCCCGCCCTGGGGTATCTGCGCCCGCGACAGCGCCTTCGCCCGCGCGCGGGATGGCTACCTCATCAGGCGCGGCACCACGCTGCTGGCCGCCTCGGCGCTCGACCCCGAGGCGTATACGCACTGGCTGGATCACATCTGGCCCGCCGCCGGGTGCACCCACCCGGTCCGCCTGCACGGCGACATCCGCCGCGTCGATGCCCGCACCGGTGAGATCACCTCTTCGGTCTCGACGGAGGACCTGCCCGATGGGGTGATCTACAAGCCGTGCGGCAACCGGCGGGTCACCGCCTGCCCGTCCTGCGCGGAGACCTACCGGCGCGACGCCTTCTGGCTCATCCGCGCCGGGCTGATCGGCGGCAAGGGCATCCCCCCAGCCGTGGCCGCCCACCCGGCGGTGTTCGCCACCTTCACCGCCCCCTCCTTCGGCCCGGTGCACACCCGCCCCATCCGCCGGCACACCTGCACAGACCGGGAGCACTGCCGGTGCCAGCCCGGCCCCTGCCACGCCCGCCGCGACGCGATCACTTGCGAGCACGGCCGCCCGCTCGCCTGCTTCACCCGGCACCGGCGCGATGACCCGCTGCTCGGCCAGCCGCTGTGCCCGGACTGCTATGACTACGCCGCCGCCGTGGTCTGGAACAACAACACCGGCGAACTGTGGCGGCGCACCAAGCAAGCCATCGAACGCCGCCTCAACACCCTCGCCGCCCAGCGTGGCGTCGCTGCCCGCGTCCGTGTCTCGCACGGCAAGGCCGCCGAATACCAGGCCCGCGGCGCGGTCCACTTCCACGTCCTGCTCCGCCTCGACGGCACCGCCCCTGCCGCGAGCGGGATCGTGCCCCCGCCTCCCGGGATCACCGCAGCCGACCTCGCCGACGCCACCCGCCAGGCCGCCGCCGCGATCGCCTTCCTCACCCCGCCGCACCCGGCCCAGCCCGCCGGGTGGCTGATCGGCTGGGGCGACCAGGTCGACGTGCGCGTCATCACCCTGCACGGCGATGGCACCGTCACCGACCTGATGGTGGCCAGCTACCTCGCGAAGTACTCCACCAAGGGCACCGAGATCACCGGCCACGTCTCCGCCCGGATCACCCCCGAGACGGTGGACCTGTACGCCGATGCGGCGGGCAGCCACGCCGAACGGCTCATCTGGGCCTGCTGGAAGCTCGGCGCCGATCCTGAGTTTCGGGGCCTGCGGCGGTGGGCGCACATGCTCGGCTTCGGCGGCCACTTCCTCACCAAGGGCCGCCACTACTCCATCACCTTCCGCGACCTCCGCGCCGCCCGGATCACCTACCGGCGCACCCAGGACCCCGGACCCGAACACGGCCCGATCCGCACCGCCGACTACGCCGGCGAGGAAACCACCCTCATCGTCGGCACCCTCACCTACGCCGGAACCGGCTGGAAAACCACCGGCGACGCGCTCCTGGCCAACACCGCCGCCGACCAGGCCAGGCGACGACGCGAAGCCGGACGTGAAGAACTCACCAGCGAATACAACAACGCCGATGCCGGCCGCCAGGCCGCATGATCCGCCACCCCATCCGCTGACGCTTAAGCGTCAAAACAACCGCACATAGGCTCTACGGAAAGGAGCAGGATTGAACGCTGACACCGACCGGCTATGGACAGCGGAGGAGACCGCCATGTTCCTCGGCATTCCCAAGGCCACGCTTTATCAGTGGCGGTACCTCGGCATAGGCCCCAAGGCGGGCAAGGTCGGCCGCTGGCTTCGCTATGACCCTGCCGACGTCATCCGCTGGTTCCGCCAGCAGCAAGAGGCAGCATGAGCGTCTACGACCGCTGGCACAAGAGCCACCCCAGGCCAGCGGATGAGCCATGCGCTGAGCACAGCAGGGGGAAGACAAGGCTCTACCCCACCGCGCAGCACATGCAAGGCGACCGTTGGCAGGTGCGCTGGCGGGACGACACCGGACGCCAGTGCAAGCAGAACTTCGCGAAGCGCTCCGATGCCGACGCGATGGACGCGCAGGTACGGGCAAGCCTGTCCGCGGGCACCTACATCGACGCCGCCGCCGGGAAGGCGAAATTCTCCGTGTATGCGGAGCAGTGGCGTGCTGTCCAGGTGCATCGTGAGGCGACGGCAACGCTGACTGAGCGCGCGATGCGCCTGTACGTCAACCCGGTGATCGGTGACCTGGCGCTGGCCGCTGTGCGCCCGGTGCATGTGCAGCAACTCGTCCGGCGGCTTGCCGATGAGCTGGCACCGTCCACGGTGCACGTGACATATGGCTATGTCGCGAGCATCTTCAAGGCCGCGGTGAGGGACCGGCTGATCGGCCGTACGCCGTGCGAGGGGATCCGGTTGCCCGCGCTGCCGAAAAGGCAGATGTTCATCCCGGACCCGCCTGCCGTGCTGACGGTGGCGGGGTTGCTGCCCGGTCACTACCGGGCCGCTCCGCTGCTCGCCGCGCAATCCGGCCTGCGGCCGTCTGAGGTCTTCGGCCTGGAGGTGGACGGCATCGACTTCCTGCGTCGTACGATCCGGGTCCGCCAGCAGCTTGTTACCAGCTCCAAGCGGGGCAACGTGGCATACCTGGCGCTCCCGAAGACGCCGCAGAGCGATCGCACGGTGCCTATCACGCAGGCGACCGTGGATATGCTCGCCGCGCACCTGGCCGGGTTCCCGGCCCGTGAGGTGGAGATCGAGGACCGCACCGACCCGCGCCACCCGGCCCGGCGCGTTGCTCGCCTGGTGTTCACCTCGTCGCGGGTCGAGCCGGTGAAGCGGTCAGTCTGGAGCGGTGTGTGGAACCCGGCTGCTCGCAAGGCGGGATTCCCGCCTCGGACGGGCTTGCACGCCTGCCGCCACTTCTACGCCAGTGCGCTGATCCGGTACGGCGAGTCGGTTAAGACCGTGCAGCATTTGCTCGGGCACTCTTCGCCTGCGATCACGCTGAACGTGTACGCCCATCTGTGGCCTGATGCCGATGACCGTGCCCGCCAGGCGATCGAGGCCGCGTTCGGCCTCGATGTGCCCTCAATGTGCCCTCGGGCCGGGGAGGCGTGACATATGGCTAGGTCAGTGGCCTAGATGCCGGTAGAGCTTCCGCTTGGTGAAGTACTGGATCCCCGTGCAGCCGTAGGCCAGGCTCACGTTGATCTGCCACTCCAGCTCGGAGGCGGTCGGGATGCGGTGGCCGTTGTAGCCGACCGACTGGATGTAGGTCCACGCCGGCAGGCCGCTGCGCAGCGCTGCGTCGCGGATGATGGCCCAGTTGCCGAAGTAGTTGATGTCGATGCCGGCCGTGAGAATCGGATAGCGGTCGAATGACAGCAGCGACGGGTTCGCGCTGCTGATGTAGTCCTGGACCATGCTCGCGTAGCCGTCGCCGTTGCCCGGCACCAGGTTGGCGTACGGCAGCAGCCCTGGCTGGAGCTGCCGCGAGATGCCGATCAGCGCGCCGACGTTGCCGAACTCCGGCTGGGGCGGCTCGTCGTAGATGCTGAACCCGGCGAACGAGGAATAACCGGTGTAGTTGGCGAACGCCGCCCGCATCCAGGAGGTGGCGTCGGCCGCGGTGATCGACGATGGGACCGTCCGGTTGTCCGTGACCGTCAGGTAGTGGCCGAGTGCCAGTACCCGCGGGTCGTCGGCGATCAGCACCTTGAGGCCGGTCTGCTCGGCCATCTCGAGCGCGTACCGCCCGATGTACTCGTCGAACAGGTAGTTCCCCGTGATCACGAAATTGAACCCGGCGGCGGCTATCTGCTGGTATCGGGACAACGTTGTCTGAAACGGCGGGGGCGGCCAGAAGATGCCGATCGGGAATTCGGGGCCGCCGGTAAGCGGCAGCTCCGGCGTGCCGGCCGTCGCCGGGGTGGTGCGGGGGGCCTGGGCGGCCCGGGCGCTGGCGCTGCCATACGGGAACATCGCCAGTCCGGCGCTGACGCCGGTGGCGCGCAGCAGGGTGCGCCGGCTCAGCCCCGTGCAGTGCTCATCGTCATGGGCCGTGCGGTGGTCCTCGTCATGGGCCGGGTGGCTGGCCATGGCTTTTCTGCCGTGGTCCGGATGGGTGGTCATGGCTTTCCTCCAATGGATCGGGTGGACCGGCCTCCGGTGGATCGCGTTGTGAACCGGGGCCGCCGGGTGACTGTCAGCGGCGCCTGCGGCTCCGGTGATGTCCTGATACGGCTGGGTTGTCAACGCGGTGCGGCCGCACCGCGGCGGCGGTCTCGCTGAGCGCGCGTACGGTTCTCTCGTAGGTGCGCTGCCCGACCGCCACGTAGAGCAGCTCCACCACGGTCAGCTCGGAGTGGCGTGCCGCCAGTGGGCCATCACGGAACGTAGTGTCCTGGGCGACCGTCGGCAGTATCACGTCCGCGACCGACGCGATGGGCGAGCGGGGGTCGCCAGTGATCGCCACCGTGGTGGCGCCGTGGTCGTGCGCGCAGGACAGCATGTCCAGGGTCTCCCGCGTGGCGCCGCTGTAGGAGATCGCGATGGCGGCGTCGCCCGGCCGGAGCAGCGCGGCCCCCGTCAGTCCCTCGTGCACGTCCGACCACGCCCAGGCGGAGACACCGATCCGGTGAAGCCGCAACTGCAACTCCACCGCCATGATGGCGCTCCCGCTCACCCCGTAGAGGTCGACCCGGCCGGCCCTGACCACCGCGTCCGCGGCTTCGCCGACCGCCCGCAGGTCCAGCCGGGCCAGGGTGTCCTTCACGGCCCTCGCCTGCGCCGCCCCGAGCCGGCGGGCGACCACGCCGAGCGAGTCGGAGGGCTTGATCTCGTTGATCTCGCCGGTGATGTCACGGTCCCAGGAACTGCCCGCGGCCTCCGCCACGACCGCGAGCCGCAGCGCGGGGTACCCGCTGAGGCCGAGCGACCGGCACAGCCGCGAGACCGTGGACGGTGAGGTGCCGCACCGGTCCGCAAGGTCGAGGATCGACTGCTCCATGCTGCCGGCCGGGTCAGCCAGGACATGCTCGGCGACCCGGCGCACGGCGCCCGGAAGCTCGGGCAGCATCCCGCGCATGCGTCCAAGGACCTTCCCGTCTGCGGTGTGGCCCGATGATGTCACGGTATAAATTACTACCAGATTGGCACAAGGAACTCTAGAACCGAACGAAATTTTCGTCTATCATCCAGCCGTGGCCGCCCATCACCGTTCCGCAGCCCGCAGTTTTCTCCTTCCAGGGGCAGGGCTCCCTTTGCCCGGGGCAGGGCTCCCTTTGCCCGGGGCAGGGCGCTCTCCCTCTGGCGGGGCGGGGGCCTTCCCCGCGACGTGCGGATGCCGGGGAACTGCCCAGGCCAGCTGGGGCGGGTGGCCGCCCGGACGGCTGGATGCCCGGGTGGCGGGCCAGCTAGGCGGCGGGGCCGGCGCCGCAGGGCTGCCGTACGTGAAGTGGTCACAGTTTCGTAAATAATTGCCGTAAATGAGTGACATTGCCACTATCTGGTTCGTAACACTATTACCTGGGGGATGGTCGGGGAACCAGTCCCCGGCGCCGGTCCCGGGCCCTGCTCGCAGGGAAGGCCGGCGCGCGGACCCTCCTCGGCGTGCGAACCAGCCTGTTCGGTGGCGGAGGGTGGTCTCTCATGAGAACGCAGCGGGTATGGCGCCAGCACACCGGAGGGTTGCCAGGCGCCGCGTTCGGACGCACCAGGCGGGCGATCGAGGACGTGGCGGAGGCGGCCGCCGACGCCGTCCTCGCCGGACACCGGACAGGGCGCGACGGAATCTGCCCGGCCGGCGACACCGGACGTGTCCCGGTCACAGGACGAGTCGCCGGGTGGAGCATGAGAAAGGATCAGCCAATGCCTGCGAAGAGACGGCAACGATTGACGAGAATGATCCGGCTGGGCTGCGGGGTGGCGGCGGTGGGGCTGCTCGCCGCGGCCTGCGGCTCCGGCGGCTCGTCCGCCAGCGGCTCCGGCGGCTCGTCCGCCAGCGGGTCAGGGGCGGGGACGCTCAAGATCATCACCTGGGTCAACCCGCCGGCGGTCAGCGCGTTCAAGAAGATCGACGCCGAGTTCGAGAAGAAGTACCCGGACATCAAGGTCCAGTTGCAGACCGCCACGAACGTCAACGGTCCCTACCTGACGCTCCAGGAGACCAGCGTCGACTCGTCCAGCGCCGACATCATCACCAACGTGGCACCGCTGCAGGCGCTGCCGCTCAAGCCGACCAAGGCGAACATGACCACCTGGCAGTTCTGGTCGACCCACAATGTGTTCGCGCCGCTGAACGGGCAGAGCTTCCTGAAAAACTACACTGGGGACGCGCTGACCTCGGAGACCTACAACGGCAAGGTGTACGGCATCATGGCCGGCGGTTACCAGGAGGGCGTCTTCTACAACAAGGCGATCTTCGCCAAGTACCACCTGTCCCCGCCGGCCACCTGGAACCAGTTCCTCACCGTGGCCAACACGCTCAAGTCGCACGGCGTGACCCCGATGTACCTGGGCCTCGGCGCGGTAGGCCCGGTGTACCTGCAGTTCATCTACTACGAGACGATCATCAGCGACTGGTACCCGCACGCGCCCGGCGGCAACCTGGCCAGGGACCTGGAGAACGGTACCGTCAAGTGGACCAGCCCCTACTTCACCCAGGCGATGAACCGGGAGAAGCAGGTCGCGCAGTACCTGGAGCCGAACTACACCGGCGTGAACTGGCAGAGCATGCCGGGCGCGTTCGCCAACGGCAAGGCGGCGATGCTGGTTGACGGGTCGTGGGACATGGCGCTGGTGCACCAGGCCAACCCGTCGACGCAGGTGGGCTTCTTCCCGCTGCCCGCCAGCAACAACCCGGCCGACAACCAGTCCGAGTACGGCGACAACCTCACGATCTCGGTGCTGAACAAGGCGCCGAACAAGGCCGCCGCGATGAAGTGGATGGCGTTCTTCTCCCAGCCGGGCATCTACCAGCAGTACGCGGACATGACCGGCGTGTCGCCGGTGGAGAACGGCACCTTCAGCAACTTCACCGCGCAGTCCATGGGCTCCCAGCTCGGCAAGGGCGTGAACCTCAACGTCCTGCTCCCGCCGCTGTCCCCCAGCGCCGCGTACTGGTGCCAGCCACCGAACTGGCCGACCCTGCAGCTCGACGTCATCCAGGGCAAGAAGACCCCGGCCCAGGCCGAGGCGCTCTACCAGCAGGACTGTAAGACGTCGTGACCCGCTGCCCCATGGTCACCGCGCTTGCCTGGAACCGCCATGACCGTACAACGCGAAGCGCCTGAGCCGCCGCGGCCCCGGCAGGACACTGCCGGGGCCGCGGCCCAGGCCACGGGCGGCAGCCAGGCCTCGGCCCTGCCGGCCGCCGCGCCCGCCGCCACGCGCGCCGCCCGGCCGGCCCGGCCCGGCCGGGCGCACCGGGACCGGGCCCGGCCCGCGCGGCTGCTCAGCCGCGGGTCCAAGATCACGATGTGGTGTGGGCTCGGGCTCGGCGTCGCCGTGTACCTGGTGTTCGGGATCGCCCCTGCCGTCGGCAACCTGGTGGTCTCGCTGACCAACTACTCGGGCCTTGCCGGGTCGTCGACCGCGTTCACCGGGCTGTCGAACTACATCGCGATCGGCACCACGGAAAGCCCGGGGTTCGTCGAAGGCCTGGAGACCACGGTCATCTTCGTGACCGGCGTCACCGTGCTGCAGAACGCGTTCGCGCTCCTCGCCGCCCATCGCCTCCAGGGGGAGGGACGCTTCGACGCGTTCTTGCGCGTGCTCGTCTTCCTGCCGATCGTGCTCGGGGTGACCGTCGCCGGGCTGATCTGGATCCTCATCTTCAACCCCAACACCGGGCCCGCCGCGTCCCTGTTCGGCGCGTTCGGCATCCACTCGGCCTTCTTCGGCTCGTCCACCTGGGCGCTGCCGCTGGTCATCGGGGTGCAGATCTGGCAGAACATGGGCTTTTCAACGCTGGTCTTCGTCGGCGGGCTGAAGGCGATCAGCCCGGAGATCTACCAGGCCGCCGCCATCGACGGCATCCGCCCCTGGCAGCGGCTGCGGCGGATCACGTTCCCGCTGCTCGCGCCGTCCGTCACCGTCAACGTGCTGCTGGCGGTCGTCGGGTCGTTCACCACCTACAACCTCATCTACGTGCTCACCGACGGCCAGTTCTTCACTGACACGCTGGGGATGCTCTCGTTCAACCAGGCGTTCGGCACCTCCGCCAACCTCGGCTACGGCGCCGCGGTCAGCATGGCGCTGTTCATCATGACGCTCGTCGTCGCGCTGCCGCTGATGGCCCTGCTGCGCAGGCGCGAGCGGCGCCTGTTCACCTGAGGAGGGGACACTCTGCGATGCCCTACCCGAGAGCCGTCGCGCGGGTCACCGGTGCCCTGCTCATCATCGTGCTGTTCCTGCTGCCGGTGCTGTACGTGCTCATGCTCGCGTTCGAGTCGCAGGGGCACTTCCTGCGCTCGCCCATGACGCCACCGTCCTCCCTGGACGTGTCAAACTTCGGGCAGGCGTGGTCGCAGGCGGACCTCGCACAGGAGCTGCTCAACACCATCCTCTACTCGGTGGTCGCCGCGGGGATCTCGACCGGGCTCGCGCTGCTCATCGCCTTCCCCATCGCCCGCAGGCTCATCCGCGGGTCGTCGGCGCTGTACAGCTTCCTGGCGGTCGGGCTGTTCCTGCCGCTGGCGATCATCCCGCTGTTCATCGAGGCGCACTGGCTGAACCTGTGGGACAACCGGCTCGGCTACATCCTGCTGCACGTCGAACCCGGCCTGCCGCTGGGTGTCGTGCTGCTGACCGCGTTCATCGCCTCCGTCCCTACCGAGCTGGACGAGGTCGCGTGGATGGACGGCGTAGGCTACCTGCGTTACCTGGCGCGGGTCGTGGTGCCGCTGACCAGGCCCGCGCTGCTCATCGCGTTCCTCTACGGCATGCTCAACGTCTGGAACGACATCATCGGCCCGGTCGTGCTGCTGTCCACCCCGAGCCTGTTCCCGGTCACCCGGGGCATCTACAACTTCTACGGGTCCACCGCAAGCCAGTGGACGATCCTGGCCGCCGGCATCGTCATCGTCAGCCTGCCGCTGGTGGCGCTGTTCGCCGCCTCGCAGCGGCAGCTCATCCGGGCTGCGGTGGCCGGCTCGGTGAAGGGCTAGGGAAACGCTGCCCGGCGGCCAGGTGCCCCGGGACGTGCCGGGCGGGACAGAGCAGCAACGGAAGGAGAAAGCGGGTGCCGGTGTCGGCAGGGGAGTTCTTCGCTGTGGCCAGGGACGCGGTCGCGCAGGTGGAAAGAACCCAGCTCGGCGCGATCCAGCGGGCGGCGGCGGTGCTGGCCGGGCGGATGCGCTCGGGAGGCGTGATCCAGGTGTTCGGCACCGGGCACTCCCGGGCCTTTGCCATGGAGATGGCCGGGCGTGCCGGGGGGCTGGTGCCGGTCCATGCCATGTACCTGGGTGACCTGGTGCTGTCAGGCCGCCACCCGGTGGACGAGGTGAAGGGCCCGTCCTTCGAGCGGCGTCCCGAGATCGCCCGCGAGCTGTTCGGCCTGTACGACATCCGGCCGCAGGACGCCTTCGTCGTGGTGTCCAGCTCCGGGCGGAACGGGTCCACCGTCGAGATGGCACTGATCGCGGCCGAGAAGAAGCTGCCGGTGGTGGTGGTCACGTCGATGGCGCACACCTCGGCGGTGACATCGCGCCACCCGAGCGGCAAACGGCTGTTCGAGCTGGCAGACGTCGTGATCGACAACTGCGCTCCCTTCGGTGATGCCGTCCTCGACATGGGGCAGGGCTCGAAGGTCTGCGCGGTGTCGTCCATCACCGGAGCCGTGATCGCCCAGGCGCTGACGGCCGAGATCGTGGCCTGCTACCAGCAGCACGGCGAGCAGCCGCCGGTGCTGGTCAGCGCCAACGTCGACGGAGCCGACGAGCATAACGCCCGGGTGCGGGCGCAGTACGGGTCCCGGATCGGCTGGGAGCTGTGAGGATGATGCGCGGCTCGTCACCGGGAACCCCGTTCAAAGATGGCGATGGCAGCTCCTGATCTTGCCGCCCTCGGCATGGACGTCGGCGGGACAGCCACCCGGGTCCTGGTCGTGGACACCAGGGGGCGCCGGCTCGGGACCGGCCGCGCGGGGGGCGGGAACCCGACCGCCCACCGGCGGGAGACGTGGGCCCGCGCGATGAGCCGGTCCCTGGGCCAGGCCCTGGCAGAGGCCGGGCCGGTGGACGTGGGATCGGCTGTCGTGGGCGTGGCCGGCGGCGGCGCGTTCGCCGGCGGCCACGCGGCGGCGGCTGTTGAGCGGATTATCCGCGCCGAGGTGGGGCGTGGCTGCCGGATCCAGGTGACCGGCGACGTGGACATCGCTTTCGCTGCGGGAACCCCCGAGCCGGACGGCACCGTTCTGGTCGCAGGGACGGGAGCCGTGGCGGCGGCGATCCGTGACCGCTCCCCGGTGCGTGCGGCCGATGGTCACGGGTGGCTGCTCGGGGACATGGGCTCGGGGTTCTGGATCGGCCGGGAGGCCGTACGGGCAGTGCTGGCCGAGCTGGACGGCCGCGGGCCGGTGACCAGCCTCCGGCCGCTGGTCGCCGGTGCTCTGCTCGGCCGGGACACGGCAGATGCGGACGCCCGCAGAACGTTCCAGGGCGCACGCCGTACCTTCCAGGGCGCACGCCGTACGTGCCAGGAGATAGTCCGGGCCGTCCATGCCCGTCCTCCCGTCGAGCTGTCCAAGCTGGCCCCTCTGGTCAGCCAGTGCGCTGGCGAGGGCGACCAGGTGGCGCTCGGGATCGCCCGGGGTGCCGCCGGCCACCTGGTCTCCGCGGTCGAGACGGTCAGATCGCCGGGGGAGACCACCCCCATCGTGGTGACCGGAGGAATCGCGGCCGGGGAGCACATGATCGCTGCCCTTGTCCGCCAGCGGCTCGAGGCCCGCTGGCCGGCGTGCGCCCGGCCCGTGCGCGACGGGGTTGCCGGCGCCGCGTGGCTGGCGCTCACGGCGCTGCCCGGTATCGGCCAGGACGAAGCAGCCGGGCTTCACCGCGTCCTGCGGGCCAGGCCGAGCGCCTCGTAGACCGGCTCGTCGCTGAACCGGAACAGGTCGGTCTGTCCGTGTGCCTCCAGCCAGACCTCGCACCAGGACGGCACGACGAACAGGTCCCCGGCCTCCAGGTCGAACCGCTGCCCTCCCACGGAGGCGATGGCCTGCCCGCCGAAGACTTGCCAGACCGACGAGCCGGTCTGCCGGACCGGGGCGGTGCGCGCCCCGGCAGCGAGCCGGTGCATCTCGGTCCGGATCGTCACCAGTGCGTCCCGGCCGCTGGTGGGGTTGGTAAAGCGGATCCCGGCGTGACCCGGCTCGATCGTGCCCGCCTCGCCGTCGGCTTCCAGCTCGAGCTGGGCGGCCAGGGCCGCGTCGGTGTGCTCCCACCGGTAGGCGGCCAGCGGCGAGTTAGGCCGGTCGCCCTGGCTGATCGGGCGCAGCCCCGCATGCCCCCACAGCCGCTCGCTGCGCGAGCGGTCCGGGGTGGCCGTGGTGGCCAGGGTGTCGGGCCCGAACTCGAAGAAGCCCGCGTCCAGTGTGGCAACCAGCGGGATGTCCAGGCCGTCGAGCCAGGCCATCGGATGGCCGGTGGTGTTGTGGTGCTCGTGGAAGGCCCAGCTCGGGGTGAGCAGCAGGTCGCCGCGGCGCATCGCCACCGCGTCCCCATCCACGTTCGTCCATACCCCCTCGCCGTCGAGGACGAACCGGAACGCGCCCTGGGTGTGGTGGTGGGACGGCGCGACCTCGTGCGGTCCCAGGTACTGGATCGCCGCCCACAGTGTCGGCGTCGCATACGGCAGCCCCGGCAGCCCCGGGTTGGACAGCGCGATCGCGCGCCGTTCCCCGCCGCGCCCGACAGGCACCAGCTTCGCCGAGCGCTCGGCCAGCGGCAGCAGGTCCGCCCACCGCCATCGGTGCGGCACCGCGTCCGGCCGCGGGCTCATCGGCATCAGGTCATCGCGCTGGGTCCACAGCGGCATCAGCCCGGCCGCGGTGAAGTCCGCGTACAGCTCCTCCAGCTCCGCCTGCTCGCGATCGGTGATCGTCATCGTGACCTCCGGCTTCCGGCTCGCAGCCGCCGGAGTATGCACACTCCGGCTCCTGTGTCCGCAGGTTAACCCGATGGATCGGTATGCGGAGCAATGCAGAGCCAAGTTTCTGGTATGAGGAAAAACCGGCGCGACCGGGGGCGCGGCGGTGCGTGCGAGCGGTCGCCGCTGGCCTGGGTTTCACGGTGGACACGGCCCGCGAAAAAAGCAGCGCGGCGTACCACCCGGGCCTGCCCGGCGCCCCGCTCGGCGAGGGCGGCTCCGCTTGTCCCTGGCCGGCGCACCTGGCGAACCTCGCATGAGGGTGGCAACATCGGGAAGTGGACGAAGGCATCGGCTGCCGTCTGGTCGAGCGGGCACGCACCGCGCCGGTGAGGCCGCGTTACCGGGAGGTCCCTGTGAAACCGCCCCCCTTCTCCTACGCCGCGCCGTCAACGGTGGCCGGAGCTGTCGGCCTCCTCGCCGAGCACGCTGACGCCGAGCCGCGGGTCCTCGCCGGCGGGCAGAGCCTCATACCGCTGATGAACTTCCGGCTGGCCAAGCCGGGATACCTCATCGACCTGCGTAACATCGCCGAGCTGAGCGGTATCCGGCTGGCGGACGGCGTCCTGGCCATCGGCGCGATGACCAGAATGTCCGAGCTCGAACGGTCCCCCGAGGTGGCCGCCGCCGCTCCGCTCCTCGCCGAGGCGGTTGGGCTGGTCGCGCACACCCCGGTCAGGAACAGCGCCACGATCGGCGGCAGCCTCGCCCACGCCGATCCCGCCGCCGAACTGCCCGCGGTGGTCCTCGCGACAGGCGCCGACCTGATCGCTGTCGGCCCGGCCGGGACCCGCAGGATACCGGCGGCGGAGTTCCTGCGCGGGCCGTTCAGCACGGCACTGGCGCCCGACGAGATCCTCACCGAGATCCGGCTGCCCTCCTGGCACGGCGGTCATGCGTTCGTCGAGTTCTCCCGGGTCCACGCCAACTTCGCGGTCGTCGGGGTGGCCGCGCTCGTCGACGTGGACGGCGACCGGATCCGGCGTGCCGCCCTGGCCCTGACCGGTGTCGCCCCGGCGGCGATCCGGGCCAGCTCGGCCGAACGGGTGCTGGAAGGTGCGGCCTGCGATGCGGCGGTGGTCGCGGAGGCAGCCGAGGCCGCCGTCGACGGCCTGTCTCCCGCCGGTGATCTGCATGCCAGCGCGGCCACCCGGCTCGCGCTGGCCCGTACCTACGTCCGGCGCGGGATCAACCTGGCGATCTCCCGCGCGCGCTCGCGAGGTGAGACCCCGCTGGCCGGAGGTCCTGGTGACGCAGGCCCCGTCCTTCGGGGCGGGGTAAGCCGCCCCCAGCCCGCACCTGAACCCGCCAACCACGCGAAACCCCCCTCCCGCAGCGGCAGGGAGGATGCCAAAGCCGCCGCCTGCGCCATCAGCCTCACCGTCAACGGCCGCCGGCGGACCGCCGAGGTCGAGCCGCGGCGGCTGCTCGTCGACGTTCTCCGGGAAGATCTCGGGCTCACCGGGACACACATCGGCTGCGAGCACGGCGTCTGCGGCACGTGCACGGTCCTGCTGAACGGGGCCAGCGTCCGCTCCTGCATCACCCTTGCGGTGCAGGCCGACGGCGCCGACATCAGCACGGTCGAGGGGCTGGCCCGGGATGGCCAGCTGCATCCCCTCCAGGACGAGTTCGCGGCCAAACAGGGCCTGCAGTGCGGGTACTGCACGCCGGGCATGCTGATGCGGGCCAGCGAGCTGCTCGCCCGCAACCCGGACCCGACCGCCGCGCAGGTGCGGGCGGAGCTCGCGAGCAACCTGTGCCGGTGCACCGGTTACCGGTTCATCATCGAGGCCGTGCTCAGCGCCGCCGCACGTATGCGCGCCACCAAGGAGGCCGCCCCGTGACCACCACAGACCGCGCGGCCGCCCCGCCCGTCCGTGACCTGTCCGCGCCACGCCGCTGGGTGGGGCAGTCGATCCGCCGGATCGAGGACCCGAAGTTCCTGCTCGGCCGGGGCGGCTATATCGCCGACCGGATCACCCCCGGCACGCTGCACGCCGCCGTGCTGCGCAGCCCGTACCCGCACGCCCGGATCGTGCGCGTCGACACCTCCCGCGCGCGTGCCGCGCCGGGCGTCCACGCGGTCATCACGGGCAGGGACGCCGCCGAACTGTGCGACCCGATGCCCGATTTCGGCCCGGACCCCGCCCGCCACACCTGGCGCTGCCTCGCCGACGGGAAGGTGCGGTACGTGGGCGAAGGTGTCGCGATCGCCGTCGCGGACAACCGCTACCAGGCCGAGGACGCGCTCGAACTCATCGAGGCCGAGTACGAGCCGCTGCCGCCGGTGACCGATCCCCGGCAGGCGCTCGAGGACGGCGCTCCGCTGGTGCACGAGGCGCTCGGATCGAACTGCGCCTACGAGCGCACCTTCGATTTCGGCGACGTCGAACGTGACTTCGCCGAGGCCGACGTGATCGTCCGGGACCGGCTCCGCTGGCACCGCAGCGGCGGGCAGCCGCTGGAGACGGTCGGCGCGATCGCCGACTACGATCCCGGCACCGGCAGCCTGACCGTCGACACCAACTCGCTCAGCTTCACCAGCTACCTGTTCATGCTCGCGGCCACCCTCAAGATGCCCGTCAACAAGCTGGACATCCGGCCGGTGCCCGCCGGCGGCAGCTTCGGCTCCAAGCTGTTCGCCACCAAGCCGGCGGTGCTGGCCGGCATGTGCTCCCGGGTCACCGGGCGGAAGGTCGCCTACCTGGAGGACCGGGTCGACAACATCTCCAACTGCGACCACCACGGCTCCGACCGCGTCTACGACGTCGAGTTCGCGCTGATGCGGGACGGGACCATGCGCGGGATAAAGATCGATGTCATCGACGACTACGGCGCCTACATCCAGTTCGGCGTCGGCCATCACGGCAACGCGCTCGCCCAGGTCGTCGGCCCGTACCGGATCGGCAGCGTGCGCTACCGGGTGCGGGCCGCGCTCACCAACAAGAACCAGCAGGGCGCCTACCGCGGATTCGGCTCCGAGGTGAACAACTGGATGCTGGAGCAGATGGTCGACAAGGCCGCCGCCGAGCTCGGCATGGACCCGGTCGCCATCCGCCGCAAGAACTTCATCCGGACCTTCCCGCACTTCATCCCGACCGGCAACGTCTACGATTCCGGCGATTACGACCGGGTGCTGGACAAGGCGCTGGAACTGGGCCGCTACGACCACTGGCGGGCTGAGCAGCAGCGGCTCCGGGCCGAGGAGGGCCGCTACATCGGCATCGGCCTGATCACCGCCCAGGAGCGCAGCGTGTTCTCCGCGACGGAGTTCTGGTTCTGGTTCGACAGCCCGGGCGCGCCGGTGACCTCGACCCCGGAGTCGGTGTCGCTGAAGGTCGATGCCACCGGCGGGATCACCGCGGTCCTGTACTCGTGCGCGTTCTGGGGCAACAGCCCGGAGACGATGGTCGCGCAGTTCGTCGCGGAGGAATTCGGCTGTGACCCGCACGACGTCTCCGTCGTCTACCACGGCAGCCGCGACGGGCTCCCGGCCACGGGCCCCGGCGGCTCCCGGACGACCGTGATGCTCGCAGGCGCGGTCGAGGGCGCGGCGCGGAAGATCAAGGAGAAGGCACGGCGGGCCGCCGCGCACCTGCTCGAAGTTGACCCGGGCGACCTGACGTGGGCCGACGGGGGCTTCCAGGTCAGGGGCGACCCCGAGCAGCGGAAGTCGCTGGCCGAGATCGCGGTGGCGCTGCACCTGTTCAAGCACAGCTTCCCGCCGGACATGGAGAGCGGGCTGGACGAGTCGATGGTCTTCGACCACCCCTACACGACCATGCCGTCCGCGGACCGCACAGACCTCGGCGTCTTCTACCCGTTCATGGGCCACGCCTGCCACATCCCGGTCGTCGAGGTCGACATCGAGACCGGCGCGGTCACGTTCCTGCACTACGCCGCCGTGCACGACTGCGGGACCCTGGTGAACCCGCGG